>Ga0114930_10002885_pt1 | contig 15317 bp, 15 predicted proteins | sample AnhtaG_FD_87300 | JGI IMG/M metagenome (GOLD analysis project Ga0114930, IMG submission 87300) | Deep subsurface microbial communities from Anholt, Denmark to uncover new lineages of life (NeLLi) - Anholt_01485 metaG | ecosystem: Environmental > Aquatic > Marine > Oceanic > Sediment | place... | reverse complement strand
TGAGGTTGCGTTAGACCTCGAGGACCTCAGTTTCTTTTCTCTGACTAATTTTATTTATTTGATCGATATAGCGATCAGTCACCTTTTGGAGGTCGTTCCCACCGCGTTTTAGTTCATCCTCCGAAATCAGCTTCTCCCGCTCGAACTCCCGCATGTCGTTTAACACATCCCGGCGTACATTACGCACCGCAACCCTTGCTTCCTCGGTCCGGCTACGCACTACTCGTACCAGATCGTGGCGACGCTCTTCAGTCAGGGGAGGAATACTAAGGCGGATCATTTTTCCATCATTGTTTGGGGTCAAGCCCAGGTCGGAGACTAGGATAGCTCGTTCAATCCCTTTCAGGCTCCCTGGATCGAACGGTCGGATAGTTAACAAACGAGGCTCAGGTGCTGAGATAGTTGCCAGCTGCATTAATGGTGTCGGATTTCCATAATATTCCACTGACAACCGCTCAACCAGCGCTGGGGAAGCGCGACCTGTGCGGATTGTGGCCAAGTCATATTCGAACGAGCGAACCGCGCCTTTCATGCGGGATTCGGCCTCGACCAGAGCATCTTTAAACATAAGGATACTCCTCAGGCATGATCTCTAGTTATTAAGAAGCTGCCCTTATAGGATAACGCAAAACATTGGAAAATGCGATGCCAGTCCCCCACCCTAAGTCCAACACCCAATTTCCCCTGCACGAAGCCAGCTATTCTCAGATTGATCAATCGCTTATGGGCAAACACAAGGATGGTAGAAAACCCTAGGTCACATGCAGTCCAATTCAAATCATCAGTCAGAGATGATTGTTCCCACCTGTTCCCCGATCACCGACTTGATCAGGCTATCCATTTGCCGCATGTCCATCACGATGATCGGCAGGTTGTTGTCCATGCAGAGAGATATGGCTGTGCTATCCATTATCTGCAATCGACGATTGAGTGCATCGATATAAGTCAAATGATCGAAGCGTTTGGCATTCGGATCCTTCTCTGGATCGGTGTCGTACACACCATCTACTTTGGTGGCTTTAATCACGATGTCGGCTTCGATCTCCATCGCCCGTAAAGCTGCGGCGGTATCAGTGGAAAAGTAGGGATTACCTGTGCCTCCACCGAGAATCACCACCCGACCCTTCTCCAGGTGACGTATCGCTCTCCGGCGAATATACGGTTCAGCCACAGCTCGCATCTCCACCGCCGACATAACTCGGGTGACGACTCCCGAACGCTCAAGCGCATCCATGAGCGCCATCGAGTTCATTACCGTACCCAACATACCCATATAGTCTGCGGTGGCGCGCTCCATACCTCGGGCAATTCCATCACGACCCCGCCATAGGTTTCCGGCGCCGATAACGATAGCGACCTGCACACCCATAGCTCGGACCCGCTGTATCTCAGCCGCCAGATCATCTGCCCGTTGGGGATCAATCCCCGTTCCCTGAGGACCCGCGAGAGCCTCCCCTCCAAGCTTGAGTAGGATGCGGCGATAAACTGGTTCTTTCGTCGTGCCCTCTATGATGACCTCCTATCTCCGGTTGGTAAGAAATCGGGCCAACCCAATTGGCCCGAAGACGTTACTCATGCTCCTCTCCCACTGTCCAGCGCTCAAAGCGTCGGATACTGATGTTTTCGCCGGTGGAAACGATCATCTCATTAAGCAATTCTTCGATCGTCTGCTTATCATCGCGAATGTACGTCTGATGTAGAAGGCAATTATCATCAAGAAATTTCTTCAGTCGGCCATCTACGATACGATCAATGACATTTTCCGGCTTACCGTCCTCCTGTGCCCACCTACGGGCTTTCTGGCGCTCCTCCTCGATCACTGCCTCCGGCACATCCACCGCTTGGATCCAACGTGGGGAATTGGCTGCGATCTGTAGCGCGATATCATGAGCCAAGTTCCGAAATACTTCCGTACGTGCGACGAAATCCGTTTCACAACTGACCTCCACCATCACACCCACCCGCCCTTCACCATGGTTATATAAATCCAACACTCCGTTATGTGTTTCACGATCGACTCGCTTGGCAACAGCAGCCATACCTCTCTCCCGCAACAAAATGGCCGCTTTTTCAAGGTCGCCACCGCATTCTTTAAGCACCTCTCGGCAAGCAAGCACCCCAGATCCCGTTTTCTGGCGGAGTTCTTTGATCAACTCGATTGAGATGGTCATTCCCCGTCTTCCTTTACATCTTCCTCTACTTCGCTCACACCAGAATCGCTCGAATCTTGGGTTTCACCTTGATTTTCTTCCTCAGCTTCATCCGGCAACTGAGCTTCTTCCTCAGCTTCATCCGGCAACTGAGCTTCTTCCTCAGCTTCATCCGGCAACTGAGCTTCCTCCTCAGCTTCATCCTTGGTCTCTACCTCGGCTTCGAGTTCTTCAGGAGCTGGTTGATCTTGTTTTAACACCAATTGCTCATCGAAAGCTCCACTTTGAAGCTTGGCAAGTGTGGCTTCACCCAAGAGTTCTTCGTCGGTCATTTCAATCTCAGCCATCGCCTCCAGATCGGTTGGCGATAATTCTGCTTCCTCCTCTTCCTCCGCATCCTTTCTCAATGCTTTACCTTCAAGTACTGCGTCGGCGATCTTGGAAGTCATTAGTTTAACAGCTCTAATTGCATCGTCATTGGAAGGTATCACGTAATCGATATTTTTTGGATCACAGTTGGTATCAACCAGTGCGATAACTGGAATTCCGAGAAGGTTTGCCTCGTGAATGGAGGTCTCCTCGCGTCTTACGTCAACTACGAACAACAAATCGGGGACTGCAACCATCTCCCGAATGCCGCCCAGACGCTCCTCAAGCTTGTCAATCCTGCGGGTCAAACTCAATGCTTCTTTCTTCGTCAAGAGTTCAAACATGCCCGCATCACGTCGACGCTCTAGACCTTCTAATTCATCAATCTGGCTGCGAATAGTTCGCCAATTGGTGAGCGTTCCACCAAGCCAACGAGCATTGACATAGGGCATCATACAGCGCTTAGCTTCAAGCTCGATTGTCTCCTGAGCCTGTCGCTTGGTACCCACAAACAACACCCGACCACCTGCGGCGATCGTATCCCGGACCAAACCATAGGCGGTATCAAGCGCTTCGAGCGTTTGTTGGAGATCAATGATGTGTATGCCGTTGCGTTCGGTGAAGATATACGATTTCATACGCGGGTTCCACTTTCGAGTGCGATGTCCAAAGTGTACCCCTGTCTCTAAGAGGGCTTTCATAGTAACGATAGCCATGGGGGTGTAACCTCCTCTGCGTTAAACCTCCGCCTCCTTCCACCCGAGTTGGAACCGGCTGGCTCACCGGCACGCCCAACCCGATCAGGAGACGTGCGAATTTACCCCTTCGGGGTAGAATTTCTCCCGCCAGTCTCAATGCCGCTGGCGGGAGCGGCTTGGAGTATAACACGACGTTGGTGATTCGTCAAAGTCAGGAGTATAAGACGTTGGCTTTAAGCTCACAACCGCGATCAAGAATATTTCGAATGGATATCTCAGCTGCTCTCATCCCTTTCGATATATTTGGCATCCACCCGTCGCATGAACCGGGCCACTTCGATGACCACCCGTTGATGATCCACTTCACCGACCAACTCCACCTCATCCCAAATCTGAGCATTGAAAGTGATCAGATTATTCTGGGCGGCAACCACCTCAGCCCGAATACGAACCATCCCACCCATGGGTGTGGGCGCTAAATGGCGGATATGCAGCTCAGTACCCACCGAAGTCTGACCGTTCGGCAGCAATGGCATCACCATTGACGTACAGGTTTGCTCAACTAATGCTGCCATAGCTGGCGTGGCGTAGACCTGCAGATCCCCACTGCCAACATGTAACGCGGTCAATTCGCAAGTGACTTCCTGGGTGGCTTCCGCCACCATTCCCGGCTCAATCGAGCTGGATCTCATCCCGCCTCCATGTTTCCTTCGCCGCCTCCAGAATCCGACCCGGCTTGGAGAGCCACGACTACCGCCACAGCATGTTCGTGAGTGTGACTGAGGCTGAGCGACCAGACTATGATGCCGAGCGAATCAGCCAACCTGCGAGCTCGACCGTGGAGTCGAAGTAACGGTTGGCGGCGAGGGTCATTAACAATCTCAATATCCTTCCATCCGACGTCTCCAATACCTGTCCCCAGTGCTTTAGCAACTGCCTCTTTGGCCGCAAAACGCGCCGCCAATGCAGGTGTTTGCCCCCGAGCGTCAATCAATTCCTCAGATGTAAAGAACCGGTCGAAGAAACGTTGACCATGGCGCAGGATCGCCCGATCGATGCGATCGATTTCGATCAGGTCTACTCCGGTCCGGATCACTCCTTACCCTCACTCATCGAACCGGCAATAGCGATTGCCAAACGATCGGGGTCAAGGAACCTCCGCGCCGCTTGGATCACTTGATCACGGGTGACTGATCTAACCAGCTCAGGATAACGGTGGTAGTAATCCATTCCCAGCGCGTAGCGTTCGACATGAATCAACGCGCCAGCGACTCCTTCGTTGGTCTCTAGCTGCAACGGTAATCGACCAATAAAATTGGTCTGGTTATCAATCAACTCCCCCTTGGTCACACGCTTGGTAACCAAATGCTTGATTTCCACCCGGATTAACTCGATCACCTGCTCCACTGCTGCTGGGTTGACACCGGCAATTACCTGCCATGGGCCCGGTCCGAGACCACCTCCCAACGTGCTATAGGCGTAGTAAGCCAACCCAGCTGATTCACGCACAGCATCGCCAATTCTCCCATACATACCGAAACGACCAAGTATGCTGTTCCCCAGCGCGGCGGCCATATAATCATCATCAAAACGGCTCGGACCAGGTGTTCCCAGAACGATGTCGCATTGGCTCTTGCCGGGCAGGTGCACCACCCTCCGAAGCAACCCTGATGGTTGGCGTATTGGTGGCAATTCCGGCTGAACCGGCTGCTGTGGATTGCGCCAATCGCTAAGGCTGTTTGCAACAGCAGTCGCGGCTTCTTCAACCGCCACCGAGCCGACCACTGCTATCACCATACCCAGTGGTCCAAAACTTTGGTGATGAAAGTCTCGCAGATCCGCTGCAGAAAAGTCATCCACTGAATCTTGATAACCGCCCGGGGGTAAACAATAAGGGTGGTTCGGATACGCCAACTCATCAAAGGCGAGCCGCGCCCTGGCACCAGTATTCTGATCGCGGATGGCAAGCGCAGTCAATTGCTCAGCCTTCAACCTCTCAATCTGTGACTCGGGGAACACCGGATAACGCAGAACATCAGCTAGAAGATCCAGCAACAAACTCAGATCCTCCACCAAAGCCTTTCCGTGGAAAATAGTACTATGGGTCCCCGCACTCACGCTGAGGTGAGCGCCAATTGATTCAATTGATTCAAATATCCGTTGGAATGATCGTTCCTTCGTGCCCCTCATCAGAGCCAAGGTCGTGATGTGAGCGAGGCCCGCTCGTGAGCGCGCCTCTCCCAGCGAACCAACTCTCAGATAGCCGGAGATAACAACCGATGGACTTGAAAAATTCTCGCGCGCCAGGACCACAATCCCGTTGGGTAATTCGCGCCGCAGAATCGTGCCCGGACCAGGCAGGGTCCGCACGTCTAGTTTGGGGAGTGAGAAACCTTGCTTATCCACCTCGATCATCCATTATGGGATAGTACATCCCCACCACACGCTTCTTCGGGAGTAGATACCTGCTCGCCGCGTCGAGGACATCCTGCGGAGTGACCTTGGACAGGCGTTCGAGGTAGGTCTCAAACCAAGCGTAATCAGCGAACATCTCGCTGAAGCCCAACCAGAAAGCTTGATTGGTAATGCTTTCCGAGTTATAGGCGAACAGGGCACGTGCTTGTTTGATGGCCTTGGTCAACTCCTCGGCTTCAATCGGTTGATCCAGGAGGCGGGCCACCTCACCATCGAGAACCTCCAAGGCTTGTTCCGGTGTGTGATCAGACCGGACGATCACATTGATCGAGTACAAATAGGGATCGAATGTCGCTGACAGCCCTCCACGCACAGCTGCGGCTACCTCCCCTTCAACCAGTGCCCGATATAAACGCGAAGTTTTATTTGAAATACCTCCCCCGAAGAAATTTAGATTTGAGGCACCTGTCAACACACTATCTAGCACAGCCAGGGAGTGGAAATCAGGGTCAGATGCGTGCGGCGCGCGATAAGCAATTTCCAGGAAGGGTGTCTCTCCCGGTCCCTCGACCGTCACCCGACGTTCGCCGTTTTGAGCAGGCTCAGGACGAGAATGATGCTCCGGTCGCGGTTGACGTGGGATGGGACCGAACAATTCACGGATGCGCTTGAGCATCGACCGCGCGCGAAAGTCGCCGGCAATGGCCAATACGGCATTACTGGGCACATAGTATCGACGATAATGTTCATAGAGCTGATCACGGGTCATGGTCTGCAAATCAGCCATGTCCCCTACGACACTGTGATGATAGGAATGGACTCGGAAGGCAGCCGCCTGCACCTCCTCCGTCAAGCGAAATGTGGGCTCATTCTGGTGACCCTCACGCTCAGATATGATCACCGTCCGTTCCGACTTGACCTCCGAGGGCGAGAACTCACTATGGACCATGCGATCTGCCTCCAAGCGGAGCGCTAGATCGATACGATCAGCAGGCATAGTCTCAAAATAGGAAGTCCAATCCACCCAGGTAAGTGCGTTCCAGTAACCACCATCGCGCGAAATTGCTCGATCGAGCACCCCGGCTGGGAAGTTAGGGGTGCCCTTGAATTGCATGTGTTCTACCCAATGAGATATGCCCGTGATACCCGCGCGTTCATGACGTGACCCGACCCGATACCACACCCAACTGCTGATCAGAGGAGCAGTGTGGACTTCTTTAAGACGAACCTCCAACCCATTACGTAAACGTGTCTTAAGTATGGATTCTTGAACCTTGCTCACTATTCCCTGACCTCATCAAGCTGAACTTCCTCGAAAGGTTGTCCATCCGGTCTGTACCCCCTCCCGATACCACGGTAGTGAAAGCCGAGTCGTGCCATTTCGACCGGATCGTAAATATTACGACCATCGACGATCATCGGTTGGCGCATTACCTTATGGACTCTCGTCAGATCAAGGTTCATAAACTCATTCCACTCCGTGCATACTACCAACGCGTCACATCCTTCGACCATCGCGTACACGTCTTCAGCCATGATCAACTCGGGTAAAATCTTCGCCGCGCGCATCATCCCCACTGGATCATATGCCCGAACCTGCGCGCCGTTCTCCACCAAGCGACGTGCGATCTCCAGGGAAGGCGCTTCTCGCATGTCGTCGGTATTCGGCTTGAAGGTCAAACCAAGTAACCCGATAACCTTCCCCTCCAAGTCTCCAACCAACTCACGTACCTTCTCAATCAGCAACCGACGACGATCATCGTTGATAAGCATCACTGCTTGCAGCAATTGCGGATAGCGACCCTTTTCAGCCGCCATGTGCGCTAGCGCCTTGACATCCTTTGGGAAACATGAACCACCATACCCCAACCCTGCTTCAAGAAAGTGGGGACCGATTCGGGGATCATACCCCATACCGGTAGCGACTTCTTTAACATCAGCCCCCAATGCCTCACATATGTTGGCGATCTCATTAATAAAGGATATGCGAGCAGCCAAAAAGGCGTTGGACGCGTATTTAATCATCTCCGCTGTACGAAGGTCGGAGATCACTATCGGAGCTCGTAACGGTAGATGCAATTGGGCGACTTTATCCGCCGCCTCAGGATCGAGAGATCCCAAGACAGTACGAGCTGGATTCATGAAGTCCAAGATCGCTGAGCCTTCACGCAGAAATTCCGGACAAGATACCACTGAGAAAGGGATTGGTTTAGGTTGATGGGCGCGGATGATGTCCGCCACCCAATCCCCGGTACCGACAGGAACGGTTGACTTGTTCACCACGATCAGCGGGGCCACCATCGCGCTGGCGATGGATTCGGCCGCCGCCTGTACGTGCTTCAGATCGGCCTCCCCGTCCACACCGGAAGGTGTACCCACCGCGATGAACGCAAACTCAGCCTCACTCAAGGCTTTCGGGTAGTTGGTGGTGAAACTCAGACGGGCTGCACCAGCATTGCGGGTTACCATCTCCTCCAGGCCAGACTCGTAAATCGGCATCTCCCCCCGCTGGAGACCGGCGATACGGTCCTCATCGGTGTCAAGCCCTACGACCCGATTTCCTAAATCAGCGAAGCAGGCAGCCGTAACCAGACCCACATATCCGACGCCAATTACCGTGATGTTCTTCACGCTACCTCCTCTCGATAGGCGGCATTACCATCTAATATTGGCGCAATCATACCATGCCTGCTCCGCCAGGCAACACCTGCCTCTCGTAGAAGGTCATACTGGCACGGTGACACAATTCACTTGCCGCATCTATAAGCTAAGCATACACTGACTGTGAATTAGATTACTCCTATCTAGAAAGGCTGAGTAAGGCACTCAAGCAGGAGGATAAGATGCAAATTACACGGCAGGCGGACTATGCGGTTCGCACGGTGCTGTACCTAGCTGGCTTGAATCATGGATATCGTGCCCCGACCCGCAAGATCGCGCACGAGCAGAGCATTCCCCCTTCCTTCTTGGCTAAAATCGTTTCTCAGCTTTCCGTGGCAGGTGTTGTACAAACATCACGCGGCGCCCGCGGAGGCGTCGCCCTTGCTCGCCCATCAAAAGATATCTCCCTGCTCGAAGTAATTGAAGCAATTGACGGACCGATCACTCTAATCGAGTGTGTGCCTGATCCCAGCATATGCCCCTTCGGTGACGAGTGCCCAGTGCATAAGATCTGGCGCGAAGCCCAGATTGACCTGGTCGAGAAATTAGCGTTGACTGACTTCGGTACACTAACCACGCAGTAATAGATAGGATTTAGCACTCCATCGGCGATAGCTACTTAACCAACAGTCAGTTTACAATTTAATCAGCTCGATAAAGCAGGACTGGAGGTCTAGATGACAACCCCACGCACTGTCCGCGCCCCGCGCGGAACTGAGCTTACATGCAAGTCCTGGCTCACAGAAGCCGCCTACCGTATGATCCAAAACAACCTCGACCCCGACGTAGCAGAACGACCGGAAGACTTGGTAGTCTATGGCGGTCGCGGTCAGGCCGCCCGCGATTGGGCTAGTTTTGAAGCCATCCTCCAGTCGCTCAAGGAGTTGGAAGATGACGAAACCCTGCTGGTCCAATCTGGCAAACCGGTGGCGATTTTCCAAACCCACCCAGACGCGCCGCGTGTTCTGATTGCCAATTCCAATCTTGTGCCTCATTGGGCCACCCAGGAACACTTCGACGAGTTGGCTGCTAAAGGTCTGATCATGTACGGCCAGATGACGGCCGGCTCGTGGATATATATCGGCACTCAAGGGATCCTACAGGGCACATACGAGACCCTCGGCTCGCTCGCCCGACTGCGTGGCTGGAGTTCGTTGAAGGGTAAGTTCGTACTGACTGCCGGGTTGGGCGGCATGGGCGGCGCCCAACCACTAGCGATCACGATGAATGAGGGTGTAGGGTTGATCGTCGAGGTCGACCCGGCGCGCGCCCAGCGACGATTGAATGCTGGCTACATCGACCTGGTGGTCGACGAATTGGAAGAGGCTATGACTCTGATTGAGGAAGCCCTCGAGGAACAGGAGCCGCGTTCCATCGGCCTGATCGGCAACGCGGCCGAGGTATACCCCGAGTTGGCCCTGAGGGGTGTGACCCCGGATGTCGTCACCGACCAAACCCCCGCCCACGATGTTTTCGACTACATTCCCCAAGGTCTAAGTCTGGAAGAAGCTGAAATATTACGTACTTCAGACCACGAGGAATATGGCCGTCGATCGCTGGAATCGATGGCTCGTCACGTCGAGGCTATGCTGGTTTTCCAGCGTGAAGGGTCGGAGGTGTTTGATTATGGCAATAATTTACGCCAGCGGGCATACGACGCTGGCGTCAAGCGGGCTTTTGCCTACCCAGGATTTGTTCCCGCTTATATACGTCCACTTTTTTTCCATGGTAAGGGACCCTTCCGTTGGGTGGCGCTCTCCGGCGAGCCAGAAGATATCTACCGCACCGATCGGGCGGTGATGGAACTATTCCCCCAGGACGAACACCTGCACCGATGGTTGAAGATGGCGGGTGAGAAAATCCCTTTCCAGGGGTTGCCGGCCCGTATCTGCTGGTTGGGATATGGTGAACGTGCCCAAGCCGGGCTCAGATTCAACCAGATGGTCGCCAGTGGCGAGCTGGAGGCGCCGATCGTGATCGGCCGCGACCACCTGGACGCCGGCTCTGTGGCGTCACCCAACAGAGAAACTGAAGGGATGCTGGATGGCACCGATGCCGTCAGCGACTGGCCGCTACTAAACGCCATGCTCAACGCTGTCGGTGGAGCGACCTGGGTTTCCTTCCATCATGGAGGAGGTGTGGGTATCGGATTCAGTCAGCACGCCGGACAGGTGATCGTCGCCGACGGCACACCCGAAGCCGCACGCCGTTTGGAACGAGTATTGACCACCGACCCCGGATTAGGAATTGTGCGCCATGCCGACGCCGGTTACCCAGAAGCCATCGAAGCTGCCCGCCGACATGGGATCAAGATGCCAATGTTGAGAGATTAATGGATTCGGGATTGGTGATGAGTATATAACCAACAAACTTAAGCACCTGCTAAACTTCATACTGGCATAGTATTCAGTATTCTTTAAACCACACACACGGGAACCCTCTGATGATTGAGGGTTCCCATTACATCGATCCGGATTGATGGGTAATTATAGATGGATCGGATTGCGCTTCAGGAACTGGCCGGCTCCTACTTCACCTACGAACTCGTTATCATTGACAATGACCTTACCCCGCAGCAGGACCATAGCCGGGTAGCCCTTGACGGTGACGTCTTCGTACGGACTATAGTCCACGTTCATATGCAGGTTCTCTCGAGTCAATTGGAATTCCTTGTCGGGGTCCCAGATGACCAAGTCAGCGTCGGCACCTATGACGATGGTGCCCTTGCGGGGCAGCAAGCCAAAGAGCCGCGCGGGGCCAGTAGCGACTAGTTCCACAAAACGATTGATGGAGAACCGACCCTGATTAACTCCGAAGTGGTAGATCAAAGGTAGCCGCGTCTCGACAGCAGGCATACCGTTGGGTATCTTGGAGAAGTCGTCTTTGCCCATGTCCTTCTGCCCAACAAAGTTGAAGGGGCAGTGGTCAGTACCCACCGTCTGAAGATCACCGCTGGCCAACCCCTTCCACAACGCCTCCGGGTTCCCCTTCTCCCGCAGTGGAGGCGACATGACATACTTAGCCCCCTCGAAGTCGGGTTCCTCGTACTTCTCCATTGAGAACATGAGGTACTGAGGGCAAGTCTCACCGTAGACTTTAAATCCCTTAGCTCGTCCTGCTTTGAGCGCCTCTAAAGCGCCAGCGCAGGTCATGTGGACGACATAAAGCGGCGCTCCAGTCATTCCCGCCATCACCACCGCGCGGTGGGTCGCTTCCGCTTCTGCTTCGGGTGGATGGCTTAGGGCGTGCCAGATAGGTTCCTTCTTTCCCTCGGCCACATGCTTGTTGATCAGGTAATTAAGTACATCGCCGTTCTCAGCGTGGACCGAGATCATTCCTCCGATCTCCTTGGCTCTGATCAACGAGCGAAACAGGGTCTCGTCATCTACCATGAAGAGACCCTTGTAGGCCATGAATACTTTGAAGCTTGGCACCCCGATATCCACCATGTCCCCCATCTCTGTCATGCGTTCGTCGTCCATTGCCCCAATGGCCACGTGCATCCCGTAGTCAATGGACGCCTTACCTTCAGCTCTCTCCAGCCAGATGTCCAAGGCTTCCCTCAGAGTCTGCCCTTCACCCTGGATGGCGAAATCAATGATGGTGGTAGTGCCTCCACAAGCAGCCGCGATGGTTCCGGTGCGGAAATCGTCAGCCGAGACGCTGCCCATGAAGGGCAACTCCATGTGAGTGTGGGGATCAATACCACCAGGCATTACAAACATACCCTGAGCATCTATGACCTCATCACCAGAAAGATCGCGCCCGATTAGGGCGATGGTCTCACCATTCACTCCGATGTCAGCTTGATAACTCTCGGCAGCAGTGACAATCGTGCCGTTCTTGATGACCAGATCCATGACAGCCTCCTTCTTTTCCGTTGCCATTCGTCGAGCAACGTGTGCTTAGCGATTGTCTCAAACTCCTGGATTACATCTCCTGGGTTGTGGCTATCGAGGCACCATGGTGATGCTGTCCAAAGGACAGACCATAGCACATAAGCCACAGCCATCACACTTGTCGCCCTCAATGGTCACTATCTCGCCTTTAAGTCCAGTGATGGCCTGGAAGCCGCCATCTGAACAGGCAGTAACGCACAGCAGACAGCCGTTACATGTATCATCTACACTTGCCCTGGCGCGAGGTGCCAGCGGCATCTCTGGGAATTCTACGATTTTAGGTAGAGCCGCGCCGATGATCGGACTCAAATGGGTGAAACCTTTGCTGTCCAGGTAATTTTCCAATCCCGGTAACAGCTTTTCGATGATGCTATATCCTTTCCACATTACCGCGGTGCAAACCTGCACCGTGCTAGCGCCGACGGCCATGATCTCAACTACATCTTGCCACGTGCTCAGTCCACCAAGGCCCGAGATAGGCAACCCGGTGGCTTTGGCGATTTGAGCAACACAGCGCAAGGCGATGGGTTTGATGCCGGGACCTGAATAACCACCATAGGTGGATACACCACCAACTGAAGGCACCGGGGTCAGTGTGTCCAGATCAACGCCGATGAGACCCAATACAGTGTTGATCGTGCATAGAGCATCCGCCCCGTTATCCTTGGCAGCCTGAGCTACGAAGGAAATGTCGGTCACGTTGGGTGTCAGTTTGACCACTACCGGCACCTTGGACACCTTCTTTACCCAGGATACAACCTGGCCAGTCAGTTCGGCGTTCTGACCGATGAAAGCCCCCATCCCTTTGGAGGGCATACCATGCGGGCATGACACGTTAAGCTCCAGCGCGTCAGCACCGGCTTCTTGCATGGTCTCGGCCAGGCGTTGCCAGTTCTCCGCTACTGGCGCATCCATGATGCTAGCCCAAAGTGGTCGGTCGGGGTAAACCGCTTTAACGTCAGCTATCTCCCGTTGCCAATCCTCGACAGTCAGTTGAGTGGTCAACTCTACATTCTCCATGCCGATATTACGCTTGCGGTGGCGCAACGGCTGGAGTCGGGGTTGGAGATCTTCGGCCGGATCAAGGGCGATGCTCTTGGTCACCGCGCCACCCCATCCGGCGTCAAACGCCCGTTTGATCATCTCTGCCGTCCGTGTCGGCGGCGCTGAAGCCAACATAAAGGGATTAGGGAAATGCATCCCCACAAAATCGATACTCAAGTCAGCCATTGGTTCCTCCCTGGAATGGGAAATGGCACCCAGGATTTCAGATCAGCGAACGCTCCTGAGGTGTGTCTTACGGTGCCACGATGTCATTGTAGGTGTCCGGTCTGCGGTCGCGATAGAACTGCCACAGGTCGCGCACCTCGCGGAGTAATCCTAGGTCCAGGTCTCGCACAATGAGTTCTTCTTTATAAGCGTCGCCCACTTCGCCCACGAATTCACCCCGTGGAGTACAGAAGTAACTCTGGCCGTAGAAATCGTTGGAGCCAAGCTCCTGTTCAATGCCCACCCGGTTGATAGTGCCCACGAAGTAACCGTTGGCGATGGCATGGCTGGTCTGCTCGATGCGCCATAAGTGCTGTGACAGGCCGCGCGAGGTAGCTGAGGGGATGAAAACGATCTCGGCGCCATTGAGACCAAGCATACGTGCCCCTTCCGGGAAGTGCCGGTCGTAGCATATATATACACCCACCTTGCCGACGGCCGTGTCGAACACCGGATAACCAAGGTTGCCTGGGCGGAAGTAAAACTTCTCCCAGAAACCACCTAAATGGGGAATGTGGATCTTGCGATATTTGCCTAGATAGGTGCCATCGGCATCAATGACCGCGGCGGTGTTATAGTAAATGCCCGAAGCCTCTTCTTCGTACATCGGAACGATCAGGACCATCTCGGTCTCTTTGGCCAATTCCTGCATGCGTTTCACGGTAGGACCATCGGGAATCGGTTCAGCCAGACTGTACCATTTGATATTTTGCTCCTGGCAGAAATAAGGACCATTGAATAGTTCCTGAAAGCACATGATTTGAGCCTTTTGCTCAGCCGCTTCACGGGCGTATTTTTCGTGTTTTTGGATCATAGATTCCTGATCACCCGTGTAGGTTGCCTGGAGCAATGCTCCCCGAATGATTCGAGACATTAGTTTACCTCCTTAATAGTGTACTAAGTCATTCACTCGGATTCATTATCGCGCTGAATTCCCCCCGAAAACACTTGTTACTCCGATTACTCTTGGTTATATCACCGTTTAACCTTCCTCCCGACCCCTAGCTTATGCAGACGCTATGCTATGTTGGTGGTAAAAGTGTAAGGGAGGGGGTTCAGGTTTAAAATATGCCGAATACATTGAAACGGAAGCTCCGGGCTCACAATGGATAACGGCCACTGGTACGAACCTGCTGAAGAGTAATACTGCGAGTATAAAACCTCTTTGAGAGATAACTAAACGGATTGAACTGTTAGCTATTGTGCATCAAGATATAGTAGCTTGCTCAACACCCCCCAGCTAAAAGTGCTCATAGATTATAAGGAGCGGGAGAAATCCTCAGGATTGTAATTTCTCCAATTCAGCCCCTCGGCTTTCACTTTCCTTCGCCATACGTATGCAAGTACGCACAACTTCCCTCACCGGTATCTTCCCCGCTGCATCGATATAAAAGCGGCGCGTAGTTTCTTCCAATGCGATCGCTTGTCGCAGCAATTCGGCTTCCTCTGCATCTGGCGCCAACTCCAGGTGATAGTCATCCCCATCCATCCCGGTTATCGGTTCCAGGATCATCTCAGTGATGCCCTCTCGACGTGCACGTTCCATCCGCACTGCGCGCTTGCGGGCGCTCTTGGCTAAGTTGGCAAATGGCTCCTCCAGTACACCACGGGCGGCAATCTCATAGAAGGCGGCTGCCTGCTGCTCTAGTTCCAACCCAAAGCTCATGATGGCTCCGAAGGTGGCCAAGTCCATTGTAACTCCTCCCATAAAAACATCACACCCGGTGTTAGAACCAGCGACTGATGACCACCTTACGGTCGGTGAAGAATTCTATTGCATCACGCCCCTGCCCGTGTAGGTCCCCGAAGAACGAGTCTTTCATCCCGCTAAACGGGAACGATGCAATTGGAGCCGC
>Ga0114930_10002884_pt1 | contig 15318 bp, 13 predicted proteins | sample AnhtaG_FD_87300 | JGI IMG/M metagenome (GOLD analysis project Ga0114930, IMG submission 87300) | Deep subsurface microbial communities from Anholt, Denmark to uncover new lineages of life (NeLLi) - Anholt_01485 metaG | ecosystem: Environmental > Aquatic > Marine > Oceanic > Sediment | place... | reverse complement strand
GCGGCGCGCTGCATGCGGACCGTCTGGATCCCCACGAAACCGAGGATGCGGCGGGACACGTCGAACAACCGCGTCGGATAGGGCAGCAAGGGATAGATGTCGCACCCCACGATGTCGGCGGCACGGTTGAAGTCGGCCAGGTCTTTGAGGCTGTTGCATGGCGCGTGGTTGATCCACACCGGCCGGCCGGGATCCAGCTCCTTCATCTTCCGGTACCCCGCGACCAGGCCCGCGCACTTGTCGGCCGCGCGCTTCCTGAAATCGCGAACGCACTCCGGGATCGGCTTCGCTATGTCGTACGCAGGAACCCAGCAGAACCACAACGCCTCGTCCGGCACTTCCCAGACCAACAGCGCCGGGTGGCCGCCTACGTCCTGCACCAACTCCTGCAAACCCGTCGGGTCATCCGCACCGTCCGCGCCGAGGTCAATCCGCCCGCCCGCGTTGACCCAGGCGTACAACCCGCGCGCCTCGAGCCGGTCGAGGGCCTCCGGGTTGGCCCCACACCGCACCACGTTGTACCCCGCCCCGGCGATCTCGTCCAACCACGCGTCGTTGTCCGGGTTCTCGTAGACCCCCAAAACGAAGGTCCGCTCCCCGTTCACGACCAGCATCTTGTCCGGCGCGATGGCCACCTCGGCGGCGCCCGCCATCCGAAGCAACCCCACCACAAGCGCCAACGACCCGAGTTTGATTCCGCGTCTCATAACGTGCTCCTCCCGCCGGCTTTCAAAGCCAGCCCGTAGCGCAGGCTGTCAGCCTGCATGCGTGCGCGGGTGCTCCCCGTGCAGGCTGACAGCCTGCGCTACGTGGGCCGGCCCCGCGGATTCCGCCTACGGATTGTACCGTTTCTGAGGACGACGTGCTAGAATCCGCGGCGCTGGTCGGCCAAGTGGGCGCGTGCCTGCCCGAAGCGGAGAAGGTGCGATCATGTTCCTCATGGCGTTAGCGGTTGTCTTGGCCGGTCTGCCCGCCTTGCTGCAAGGCGCCGAGGTACAGCAGACCGACGTCGGCGACCCGTGGGTGCGCCACACCATCGACGCCTCGTCGCGCGGCGCGGACGGCGTGCGGCTGGCCGACGTCAACGGGGACGGGCACCCGGATATCGCGACGCCCTGGGAGGAAGGCGGCGTGGTTCGCGCGTACCTGAATCCCGGCCCCGAGCACGTGGCCGGGTCCTGGCCGGCCCTAATGCGCATATCTCACATCCGCCGTGTCATTGCGAGCGAAGCGAAGCAATCCCCTCGCCCTGCGGGGATTGCTTCGCTTCGCTCGCAATGACACGGCGAAACGCACTGTCTCTACGTGACTATCTCTCGCGCGCTGGCAAGCCATTTCGCACAGGGCCTTTGAGCAACTGCGGCCCGACGACTGTGAGAGATGCGGCCCTAACCGTCGGGACCGTGAGTGACGCCGAGGACGCCGTGTTTGTGGACGTCGACGGCGACGGTGCGATAGACGTCGTGAGCTGTTGCGAGGGCGCCACGAAGAGCATGTGGGTGCACTGGGCACCGAGGGACGCCGCCGAGTACTTGAACGCGGACGCCTGGGAGACCGGCGTGCTTCCCGCCAGCCAAGGCGCTACAAAATGGATGTTCTGCCTGCCGATGCCGGTCGACGGCAAGAACGGCGTCGACCTCGTGGCCGGGGCAAAGGGCGAGGGGGCCGAAGTGGGGTGGTTCGAGTCGCCCGAGCACCCGCGCGACCTGGCCAACTGGACCTGGCATCCTATCTGCCCCGTTGGCTGGGTCATGTCTCTCGTGGCCAGGGACATGGATGGCAACGGGCGCCTCGACGTCGTGGTCTCCGACCGTCGGGGACCAGGACGAGGCTGTTTCTGGCTCGAGCATCCCGGGCAGGCGCGCGCACGAAGCCATTGGGTCCGCCACCGCGTGGGGGCCGCGGCCAGGGAGGTGATGTTCCTTGCGCTGGCTGACCTGAACCAGGACCGCGTGACCGACGTCCTGGCCGCCACCCGCGGCCGCGAGCTTGTCTATCTTCCCCGCGGAAACGGACAGAGCCGGGTCATTGCGCTGCCCAAGGTGGCCGGAACCGGGAAATCGGTTGCCGTGGGCGACGTGGACCTGGACGGCCAACTCGATGTCGTGTTCTCCTGCGAGCATGCGGAGGGCAGGTCGGGCGTCATGTGGCTGTCGCGCCAAAGGGCCAACGGGGAAGTCCCCTGGCGCGCCCACGACGTCAGCGGTCCGGAGGGCGCCAAGTTCGACTTGGTGCAGCTTCACGATCTCGACACGGACGGCGATCCCGACGGCGATCCCGACGTGATCACGTGCGAGGAGCGCGAGGGACTCGGGGTCGTGTGGTACGAGAACCCGACCCGCCAGCGGAGGCCGTGAATTCGTGCCGGGCAGGGCGCGCCGCTTCCGCCGAGCACGCCTTGAAAAAGTTGAAAAAGGCCGGGACTTGGTTTAGAATACACTCGATATTGAATGTGTTCGGGTGTCCGTCGCCGGGTTGTGCAGACCGGATGAAACATGAGACCGGGCGGCGGACTTGCGGAAGTGGGAAAGTGGGGTACAGTGTGCCTACGCCGAAGGGCCAAGCGTTTCTTGCCCATAATGCATAGGACTCCACAGTCATTTTCATCCTTGATGGTCCCTGAATCCGGAGCCGAAAGGAGGGATGAAACCAGCCTGACAAGGTATGCTCTCGGGATCGTCAAGCAACGATGTGCAGATAGATTTGCAGCGTAACGTGCAGCGCAACAATGGGAATCAAGTGGTCCCATATGTCGCTGGATACTGAAGCGGCGCAATGACCGCTTCAAGCATACATTTGAGGAGAAAACCCAATATGCGTAAAGGTTTTACCATACTCGTTATCGCCGTGATGCTGGCCGCTACGGCCCCGGCGTTCGCTGACTTGCAGAACGTCACCGTCGGCGGCTCGATTCGCATCCGCGGCAACTGGTGGAGCAGTGAGTTCAGTCCGGACTCGCTCTATGGCCGCAACCCCCTGTTTCAGGGACCGTTGGCCCAAAGCACCCGGCCCATCGTCAACCCCTTCCGACTCCTGCGCTGGGCGGCCCAACCCGGACGCCTCGGCATTGCCGGTCTGATTGACTGGGACGATGCCGGCGCTAGCACGGCCTTCGTCGAGCAGCGCACCAAGCTGAACGTGAAGGCCGACTTCACGGACGAGGTCAGCGCGTTCATCGAGCTGGACAGCTACGACGTTTGGGGCGAGGACTTCCGCTCCAATTACCTCACCGGCGTGGACGGTCGTGCGAACACGGCCGACGACGTCGAGGTCTACCAGGCCTACATCGAGGCCAACGAGATGTTCGGGTATCCGCTGCGGCTTCGCATCGGCCGTCAGGCCATCAAGCTTGGCAGCGGCTGGCTGATCGGAACCGGCGACGCCGGGGCCTACTTCACCGGGATCTCGTTCGACGCCATCCGCGCCACCTATGCCACCGACATGTTCAGCGTCGACGCCGTCTGGGCCAAGCTGGCTGAGAACAGTCCGCTCGAGCAAGACGGCGACGTCGACCTGTACACTTTGTACGGTAGCTATCTCGGCCTCGAAGACATCACAGTCGATGCCTACTGGATCTGGGTCCGTGATTCCCGCGCCCTGTTTGACACGCCGTCGGGCGTGGTGGGCAAGTGGGTCGAAGACGTACTCGGCAAAGACGACTACGACGTGACCAACCTGCACACAGTGGGCCTCCGCGGAGCCGGCGTCGTTGGCGCCTTTGACTTCGAAGCCGAAGTGGCGTACCAATTCGGCAATGCCGGCCAGGTCGGCAATATCTGGGCCGGTGCCGGGCTAGCTTCCCCGTACGGCGACGATGACTTCGAGTTCGGAGAATTGGGCGGTCAGGTCCTCGTGGGCTACACGTTCGACATGGCGTGGAACCCCCGCGTCTACCTCGGCGGGGTCTATCTGGGCGGCGAAGACAACCGCGACCTCTCCTTCGTGGACTGGTTGGGCGCCGTCTTCTGCCCCTACTGGAACGCGGATGCCAGCGTGGGCTTCAATCGCCTGTTCTCGGACTGGGAGTACTCGAAGTTCGTGGACGCCGCGGGCAGCACGGTCAGTAACCTCTGGGCCGCACACGGCGGCGTGATCGTCCATCCGACCGAGGCGTTGACCGCGTCGGTATATGTCGCCTACATCGCGGCCCTCGACTCGTACGACACGACGTGGCCTGTCTGGAACATCCTCGGATGGCGCGTCCTGCCGTTGTACAACCTGAGCTGGATCGACCAGGAGACCGACTCGGCCCTGTGCTGGGAAGCCGGTTTGGTGCTCAACTACGCGTACAGCGAAGACCTGGCCTTCGAGCTCGGCTATACCCACCTCTTCCTGCAGGAGGGCGCCGAGGACGGCAACTTCGTGGCCGGCAATGGCCTCGCCTTCTGCGGCGGCTTTGGCGACGACGATGCCGACTATGTCTACTTCGAGACCAAGCTCTGCTTCTAGCCCATAGCCAGAAACGCAGAGACATCCGGAACCCCGCGGCCCTTGAGTCGCGGGGTTCCTTTTTGTGCCGTGGCCACATGCCCGTGCCGCGCTCGGTGCGCGACCCCGGCATGGCGCACACCGGCGGGGTTCGCAATACGCTGAAGATGCTGATAATGCACCAACGCAATAAAAAGGGCGAAAAGACTTGAACTGGTGGTGGAATTCGCGTAGAATGCCACATGATGTTGTAGGGTTACCTTCTGGCGGAAGTGAGATCCAGGGGGTCGACAAGGTGGAGGGAGCTGTAGGTCCGGTACTTTTGTCAAGAGTTAACCGCCAATGAAAAGCCCGCGTCATTACCATCCTTGATGGTTCCACATACCGGAGACGAAGGGAGGGATGCAACCAGCCTAAAGAGCTTTTCTCCGGGGACCGTCGAGCTAGCGATGTGAAGATAGATTCGGAAACAACGAGGGCAGCGCGACCGTGGGACATGACTTGGTCCTGAACGCGCTGCATTGTGAAGCGGTACAACAGCCGCTTCCGGCACAGAGAATCAAGGAGAAAAGCGCATTATGCGTAAAAGCTTAGTCCTGTTTATCGCCGCCGTGATGCTCGTAACCGCGGTGCCGGCTTTTGCCGAACTGCAAAACGTCACCGTCGGCGGCTCCATTCGGATTCGAGGCAACTGGTACGACCGGGATGATGTGAACACCCTGTCGTTCGTCGAGCAGCGCACGCGCCTCAACGTCAAGGCCGACTTCACGGACGAAGTGGGTGCGCTGATCGAACTGGACAGCTACGACGTGTGGGGCGAGGATTTCCGCTCCGACTACATCTCGGGCGTGGACGCCCGCGCGCGCACGACCCGCGACGTCGAGGTCTACCAGGCCTACATCGAGGCCAACGAGATGTTCGGTTATCCGTTGCGCCTGCGCATCGGTCGCCAGGAACTGGCCCTTGGCAGCGAATGGCTTGTGGGCACCAATGACGTCAGTTCGCGCTATACGGGCCTGTCCTTCGACGCCATCCGTCTGACGTATGCGACGGACATGGTGAGCGTGGACGCGTTGTGGGCCAAGCTAGTCGAGCGCAGCCCGGCCGAAGAAGACGGCGATGCCGACCTGTACGGCATCTACGCCAGCTATCTGGGCATCGAGGACGTCACGATCGACGCGTACTGGCTGTTCGTACGGGACGCGGCCCGCGTGACCGGCAGCCTCGACACCCACACGTTTGGCCTCCGCGGAGCCGGTACCCTTGGTATGTTGGATTTCGAGGCCGAACTGGCCTACCAGTTGTGCGACTGGGACGATGCGTGCGGCGACGACGACTGGGACAATTGGGCCGCGAACCTCGAGATCGGTTACACCTTCGACATGAACTACACGCCCCGGGTCTTCCTGGGCGGCGCCTGGTTTGAGGGCGACGACGAAGATGGCGTGTTCTGGCGTCTGTACTCGAACTGGGAGTACAGCCAGTTCCTGGACAACACGGGCCTGACCAACGTCTGGCTCGGCCGCGCCGGCGTCAGCATGATGCCGACGGAAACCCTGACGGCTGCCTTGCTCGTCTCTTACCTCGAGATCGATGAGGACTTCGGCGCGGATGATGATCTCGGCTGGGAAGTCGAAGTCAATCTCTGCTACGCGTACTCAGAGGACTTGAGCTTCGAGCTCGGCTACGCGCACCTGTTCGAGGGTGATGCGATTGCCGGCGACGACGACCTGGATTACGCCTGGTTCGAGACCAAGATCTGCTTCTAGCCCTAGCCAAGAACGCAGGGACATCCGGAACCCCGCAACCCACGGCTGCGGGGTTCCTTTCTTGGCCCAGGCCACATGCGTGCACCCGCCCCGATCCGCGACACGGACCCCGCGGGCACTGCTGCCGGCCCCGGGACGGAATGCCTCGCTCTTCGTCTTCATCTTCGTCTTCATCTACATCTCCATCAAGATCTTCTTGCCCATCTACATCTCGAGCAGGCTGGGCTACAGGCAGAGCAACATGAAGACGGAGATGAAGACGAAGAGCGAGGCGGCGCGGGCGGGGTCATTTGTGAGGGGAAGCGAGCGTACTCATCAGGCACAGCCGGGCCCTCCCAAGTCCAGCAAATTTAGCGCTATTTATGATAGCCAGATGTATCAGACTGCCTAAAGGCTTGACGTCTGAGCAGGATTCGCGTAAGATCGGTCTGACAGCAGCAAGGTTGGGCCGTGCAGGAGTTCGGATCACGTTGCACCGGGAACCGTGAAGCAACGGTGGGAGACGACTTGGCCCCATCGGCCCTGAATTGTGAAGCGGCGTAATGGCCGCTTCCGGCACAAAGCTGAGGAGATAGGCACACAATGCGTAACCATCTTGTCCTATTTGTCGCCGCCGTGACGGTGGTGGCCGCGACGCCGGCCTTTGCGGACCTGCAAAACGTGACGGTCGGCGGCGCCATTCGGATCCGCGGCAACTGGTACAGCTCGGAGGCCGCTCCGGACAGCCTGTTTGCCCGCAACCCCCTGATTCAGTCGCCTTGGGCGCGCAGCCTGCGTCCCCTAGGCAACCCCTTCTCCGGCCTGCGGTGGGGCGCCCAGCCCGGCAGTCCGGCCGTCTGGGGTGGCGTGGACTGGGATGAGGACGGCCCGAGCGACGCGTGGGTCGAGCAGCGCACTACCCTAAGCGTCAAGGCCGACTTCACCGATGAGGTGAGCGCCCTCATCGCGCTGGACAGCTACGACGTGTGGGGCGAGGACTTCCGCTCGAACTACTTTACCGGCGTGGACGGTCGAGCGAACACGGGCGACGACGTCGAGGTCTACCAGGCCTACATCGAGGCCAACGAGATGTTCGGCTATCCGCTTCGCCTCCGGATCGGCCGCCAGGAGCTGCTGTTCGGCAGCGGCTGGCTGGTCGGCCCGAATGACACGGCCGCGCTGTACTACGGCACCTCGTTCGACGCCATCCGCGCGACCTATGCCACCGACATGTTCACCGTGGACGCCGTCTGGGCCAAGCTGGTCGAGAGCGGTCCGGTCGAGGAAGACGGCGATGTCGACCTGTATGCCCTGTACGGCAGCTACCTCGGCCTCGAGGACATCTCCATCGACGCATACTGGATCTGGGTCCGCGACGCCACGGCGCGCGGCGCCACGTATTCGCGGATCGTCGGCGGGTGGATCGAGGACTTGTTGGACGTCGATGACTACGACGTGACCAACCTGCACACGATCGGCCTTCGCGGAGCGGGCGCCCTGGGCGCCTTTGACTTTGAGGCTGAAGCTGCCTACCAGTTCGGCGATGCCGATGCGGTGAGCAACGTGTTCTTCCAGGGCGCCGGGATCTCACCCTACGGCGCCGATGACACCGATTGGGACAATTGGGCCTGCAACATCGAAGTCGGCTACACCTTCGATATCGCCTACGAGCCCCGCGTGTATCTGGGTCTTGCCTACTTCGGCGGCGAGGACAACCGCGACGTCAACTTCTGGAACTGGCTGGGCGCCGTGGCCTGCCCCTTCTGGAGCATGGACGAGAGCGTCAGCTTCAACCGCCTGTTCTCGAACTGGGAGTACAGCGAGTTCTTGGCGAACACCGACCTGTCTAACGTGTGGGTCGCCCGCGGCGGCGTCAGCGTCTGCCCGACCGAGAACATCGAGGTCCTCTTGGCCGTCTCCTACTTCGAGACGCTCGAGGCCTATCACATCACCTGGCCCGCATACTTCCTCCTCGGCAACCGCGTCACATGGTTCGCGCCGCTAAGTTTCATCGACCAGGAGGTCGACGACGAGCTCGGCTGGGAGATCGGCCTGTACGTCCTCTATGACTACAGCGAAGACCTCTCCTTCGAGGTCGGGTATGCCCACTTCTTCACCGGCGACGCCTTCGACCCGGTCGGTACCGGCCACTTTATCAACGGCAATGGCCTGCTGTTCAACGGCGGCACGAGCGACGATGACGCCGACTACGTCTACTTCGAGACCAAGCTCTGCTTCTAAGGTTTGGAGTAGGACGGTTTGATCGCGCAATCCCTGCGGCCTTAGGCCGCAGGGGTTTCTCTTTCCCCATCCAGACTCGCTTTCGCAAGATAGACGACCCGTCCGCTTGTCGTCCATGCGCCCCCTGTTCTGGCGCTGAGCATCAGAAAACGCTACCGTATTCCTCGCAAGCGACACCTTGTTGGGACCAATGGAGGACAGCGCGATGAAGATCCTCGTCACGGGCGGAAGTGGAAACGTCGGGTCCGCAGTAACCGCGGCGCTGCTCGACGCGGGACACGCCGTGCGCGTGTTCGACCTCAAGGAACCGGCCGTTCCCGCGGCCGACTTCGTCTGCGGGGACGTGACGGACCCCCACGCCGTCGAGGCCGCGGTCAAGGGCATGGACGCCGTGGTGCACCTGGCCGCCATACCGGCGCTCCGGCCCGACGTGCCGGCCGTGGACTACATCCACGTCAACGTGGCGGGCACGTGCAACGTGCTCGAGGCGGCCGCACGCCATGACGTGGGCAAGGTCGTGTTCGCCGGCAGCGACTCGGCACTCGGCTTTGTGTTCTCCACGCACCCCTTCTCCCCCGACTACCTTCCCATTGACGAGGGGCACCCCCTCCGTCCGCAGGACGCCTACGGCCTGAGCAAGCTGATGGGCGAGGAGCTGTGCAAGAGCGCCACACGGCGCTACGGGCTGCACACCGTGGCCTTGCGCTTCTGCTGGGTCTGGTTTGATGACACCTACGCCCAGCGGGCCGACGTGTTGAAGGGCGACCCGCAGGTCCAAGCCAAAACCATGTGGGGCCACGTCGGCGTCCGCGACGCCGCCCAGGCCTGCCGGCTGGCCGTCGAGCACCCCGACCTGCCCCCCTGCGACGTGTTCTTCATCTCGGCCGAAGACACCTACGCGGACGCCCCCTCGCTCGACCTCATCCGAGCGCACTATCCCGACGTCAAAGAGGTTGATGAGGCGCACTTCGCCACGCCGTACACGGGCCTCTTCGACGTCTCAAAGGCGCGCACTCGGCTCGGCTACGCGCCGCAATGCACGTGCCACTGACGCCGCGCGAGGCCTGTACCTCCGCCTCAGGAACTCGACGCCATACGGTGGACCCGGTCCTTCTCGACGCAAGAGCGATGACGTGTCCTCGCGTGGTCGTCATCGCCATTCGTGCTACTCCGAAAACCGTCTGTTCCCGTCCGGGAGGGCGAGGCTCCGTCCGAGCCGCGCGTTGGCGTACGTCCCGGCTCGGACGGAGCCTCGCCCTCCCGGACGCCGTTTTCATCACCTTCGGGCGAAGCAGGGCTTCATGATGACTCGTGCTTGCCCTCGTCTCCCTCATCTTCATCTGTTGCTCGTCATCTGTCATCGTGACCGCCGCCCTGGGCGCCATCAAGGCCCACGCCCGGTTCCGAATACGATGACGAATGACGAGCAGAACCGACGGAGATGCCCTCAGGCACGCGTCATTGGATCTCGCCTGACAACGCCCGCCTCGAGTCCTCCGCAGCGGAAGCTTGCGTCGAATGGGGGCAAACCGTCATGATCGCGGCTTCGCGTCGGTTGACCAGGAGTCGCTCGTGACGATTTGGCCCGTGGGCATTGTGGTGTTCTGCGTCGCGGGCCTCGTGCAGGGCTGCACGGGGTTTGGCATGGCGCTGGTTGCCGCGCCCTGTCTGATGCTGCTGATGTCGCCCGTGACGGCCGTGTGCACCATCGTAGTGATGAGCACCGTGAGCACGTTTTTCGTGGCCGCGCACGCGCGCCGCCACATCCGGGTCCGGCTCGTGGGTCCGCTGGCGGTTGGGGGCGTCGTGGGCATCCCGTTCGGGATATGGACGCTGCAGGTGGTGCATCCGCCGCTGCTCAAGGCGCTGGTCGGCGCCTTTGTCACGGCCTTCGCCCTCCTCCTGCTCAGCGGCTGGCGCCGGCCCATCACCGCCCCGCGGTGGTCGCTCATCCCCGTGGGCATGGCCGGCGGCCTGCTGGGTGGGAGCACGTCGATGGGCGGGCCGCCCGTCATCCTCTTTCTCGCCAACCAGGAGACCCCGAAGGACGCCTTCCGCGGCAACATCTCGTGCTACTTCTTCACGGTGAACTGCTTCGGCATCGCGATGTTCCTGGCCAAGGGCCTGCTCGACGCGCAGATCGCGCTCCAGGCGGCCGTCTTCCTGCCGGCCATGCTGCTGGGCACCTATGGCGGCGTGGCCCTGGCCAAGCGCGTGCCCGAGGGCCTGTTTCGCAAGGTCGTCATGATCGGCGTGGCCCTTATGGGACTGGCGCTTCTGGCCACGAACGTCCGCAGTGCGCTTTGACGGCCCCGCCCAAGCCTCAGCTATTCAGCCGCCGATCCCAGTCATACTCCTTGGAAGTGACGACGCTTTCCATGCGCTGGATGCGCCGGTCGAGGCGGTCAAAGGCGCGCTTGAGCCGTTGAATAGCCATCGAGCGCGAGGATGTGTACGAGTTGTAGAACTCGCAGTCATCGGGGTTGCGCAGCGGCGCCACCGGCTCGGGCCTCATCAACAGCGCCGCCAGGAAGTACACGACCAGCGTCGGCCAGAACCACGTGAAGAACAGGCAGGCCACGGCAATAACGCGGGTCCAGAACACGGAGAAATTGAGGTACTCGGCGATGCCGCGGCACACGCCGAAGATCATGCCGGCGCGCGAGCGATAGAGGCGCGGATGCCTTTCCTCGTAGTAGTCGTTCATTCGTCTTCCTTCCTTTCCTTACCAAGCAAAATGGTCTCGAGCGCCTCGACGCGCTGTTCCATCTTCTGCAGCCCGTGGTAGATGTCTTGGATGAGGCGTGTCTCCTCGGCGCTCTGCTCGGCCGACCCGCCGCCTTCGCCCCCCTTCAGGATCTTGAGCGCGAGCAGTCCGATGCCGCCGATGATGAGCGCCAGCGGGATGCCGAATACCATCAGGACTGCCAGGTTGGCTACGTTCATCATCAAGGTCTACTCCCTTCTACGCCAGAGCGCCGTCAGGCCGATGCCGCCAACGACGGCCGCCGCCACCGCGCCGCCCGCCATCAAGGCCGCCATCATCAGTGCGTTCACACCGTCCGCTCCCCGCTGCTGCAGAACGCCCAACCCAACGGTCAGGACGTCTCCTCGGACTCCTCCGTCTTTGCGCCTGCGGCCCCCTTGAGGGCGGCCAACTCACGTTCGAGCTCCTCGTCCTGCTCGAGCGCCTCGAACTGCTCGCGCAGCGCGACCGGCTTCCGACCGTAGTTTACCAGATCGGCGTCGGCCTCCATCCGGTCAATCCGGCCCTCGAACTTCTCGAAGCGCAGCATCGCCTCGGACGTGTCTATCCGGCGGATGTGCTCCTGGGCCCGCTTCTTGCCTTGCGCGTGCACGTGGCGCTGCACCAGCACGCGCTGCTTCTCGCGCACCGTCGCCAGCTTGTCCTCCAGCAGCACGATGTCCTCCTGGTACTTCGCGATGATCCCGTCGAACTGGGCCAGTTCCACTTCCAGGGTGTCGCAACGCTGGTTGTAGCTGCGCTTGGCCAGCAGGGCCTCGCGGGCCAAGTCCTCGCGGCCCTTGTCCACCGCGAGCTGGGCCTTGTCGCCCCAGCCCTTGCCCTTGGCCCCATGCGCCTCGAGCAGACGCCCCACCCGCTTCTTGCCGGCGATGGCCTGCGCGCACGACGCCTTGATCTCCACCAACGTGTCCTCCATCTCCCGGATCATCAGCCGGACCAGCTTCTCCGGGTCCTCCGCCTTGTCCAGCATCGAATTGATGTTCGAGCTGATAATGTCGCGTACTCGTGTGAAGATACCCATGTCGCCGTCTCCTTATTCGCTTCAGCCTGAGGAACTCAGGCCTCGCTCTGTTCAAATCGCCTTGGGTCGCGCACCTCCCAAGACCGCAACCAGCATGCCAAATACCGCGCGGCGGCTGTTCTGTGCTTCGCTGGACACCGAAAGACGCAACATATAGGTCCTATAGGGCGTATGGGCCCTATATGTTGCGTCCGCCTGGCACCCCGACAGGTGGCCATCCTCTGCTTGGCCAGCCGAGGTCCGGGGCGAAAATGACCACCTAGCGGTCTTTTCGGCGCCTAGTCGGTGTGATATACTAACCGGGAGAAGGAGGTGCCTATGGGGCCACCAACCCACGAACGCGTGCAGGAAGCCCTCGGGCAATCCGAGGCCTTCCTGTCCTTCCAGGAAGGGCTGTCCCGGGCCGCGAAGATCGACCGGCCCGTGCTTGTGCTCGGCGAGCGCGGCACGGGCAAAGAACTGGCCGCGTCGCGCCTGCACTACCTGTCGCCCCGCTGGGAAGAACCGTTTCTGGCGCTGAACTGCGCCGCCCTGTCCCCCAACCTGATCGAGTCGGAGCTGTTCGGCCACGAGGCGGGCGCGTTCACGGGGGCGGTTGGACGGCGGACCGGTCGTTTCGAGACCGCGAACGGCGGCACGCTGTTCCTGGACGAGATCGGCGCGATCCCGGTCGAGGTGCAAGAGAAGATCCTGCGCGTCGTGGAGTACGGCGTCTTCGAGCGGGTGGGCAGTTCCCAGCCCACCGAGGTGGACGTGCGGATCGTGGGCGCGACCAACGCCGACCTGCCCGCCCTCGCCGACCAGGGGCGCTTCAAGTCGGACCTGCTCGACCGGCTGTCGTTCGAGGTGCTGTTCCTCCCGCCGCTTCGAGAGCGAGGCGAGGACATCATGCTGCTGGCCAACCACTTCGGGGCCCGCATGGCCCACGAACTGGGGCGCGAGGCGCTGCCCGAGTTCAGCGACGGCGCCGTGGCCGCGCTCGAGACCTACCCCTGGCCCGGCAACGTGCGCGAGTTGAAGAATGTCGTCGAACGCGCCGTGTACCGCGCGGACGGCCCCCTGGTCGACACCATCGCCTTCGACCCCTTCGTCCCCCCCTATCGCACGCCGACTGCGGCGCCGTCCCCGGGTCCCCCCGGCCAGCCCGGCGGCGCGGCCCAAGCATCGCGGGCATCCGTCCTGCGGCCCTTCGAAGAGGCGATCGAGGACCTCGAGGTGAGGTTGTTGCGCCAGGCCCTCGAGCGCGCCCGCTTCAACCAGAGGAGGGCCGCGCAGCTCCTCGGGCTCACCTATCACCAGTTCCGCGGTCACTACCGCAAGTACCACGCTCGCCTCAACACGTAGGCAAGGAGACCCATCCTGAGGGGGCACGTGCGGATGGGCAACATCCTGCAACCCCGTCTGTCGACAAGCGGCTACGGTACATACTCATCCAGGCCCCGTAGTCCGCCCGCGTCGATTGACATTTCCCTGCCCAACCTTGGAGAATGAGCGCCTTATGACAGAAAAGACTTCCATATGGCGTCGCGTAGGCCCCGGGTTGATCACGGCGTCGGTGGTGCTCGGGCCGGGGAGCATCGTCGCCTCGAGCCGGGCCGGGGCCGAGGGCGGCTACCGGTTGCTGTGGGTGTTGGTGGTGGCCGGCGTGTTCATGGCCGTGTACACGTCCATGGGCGCGCGCCTTGGGTGCGCCCTGAGCGTGACCCCGCTGACGCACGTGGCGCAACGGGCCGGCCGCTGGCTGGCCGTGCTGGCGGGTCTGTCGGCGTTCCTGGTAACGGCCGGGTTCCAGTTCGGCAACAACATGGGCGTGGCCTTCGCGGCCACCGGGTTGACGGGCCTGCCGCACTGGGTGTGGCCCATCGCGTTCACGACCGCGTCGCTGCTGTTCCTGGTCTCGGCCAAACGCGTGTACACCATGCTCGAGCGGCTGATGATGGCGCTCGTGGCCGTGATGATCGTGTGCTTCTTCGGCAACCTGTTCTGGACCGGCGTCAGCCTGCCGAAAATGGTCGCCGGCTTGGCGCCCGGCTTCGCCAGGGGCGACGGGCTCATCGCCCGCAGCATGCTGGCCACCACCTTCTCGGCCGTGGCCGCGTTCTACCAGGCCTATCTGGTCCAGGCCAAGCAGTGGCGCCGCGAACAGATCAAGGACGCCGTCCGCGACGCCTGGATGGGCATCGCCATCCTCGCCCTGATCAGCGTCGCCATTCTCACCGGGGCGGCCGAGACCCTCCACGGCTCGGGGGCCGGCTTCCAGGGCGTGGGCGACTTGGCGCAGGTGCTCAAGGGCATCCTCGGACCCGCGGCCAACCTGGTGTTCTGTCTGGGCCTTGGCGCGGCCGCTTTCTCCTCGTTCATCGTCAACGCCGTTGTGGGCGGCGCGCTGCTGGCGGACGGATTGGGCCTGGACGCCGACATCAACGCGCGCCCTGCAAAGGCCCTGGCCGCCGTTGTGATGCTGATCGGCTGCGTGGTCGCCGTAATGATCTTCCAGTTGGGGAAGGGCACGACGACCTCGCTTCTGGTGGCCCAAGCATCCACCCTGATCGCCGCGCCGCTCTGCGCCGTGCTGCTGTTTGTGCTCGCCAGCAGCAAGGATGTGATGGGCGGGCTCAAGAACCGAGCGCCCGCCATGGTGCTGGGCTGCGCCGGCCTCGTTGTGATCCTCGTGCTGTGGGGCGTGGGTCTGCGCAATCTCATCGACAAGCTGGGGTAGCCCGCACCGCTTGCACGCACCGTCATGCTGCGAAGGCGGGGCGCGTCCGGCTTCTACAATCAGAAAGCCGCCTTCAGCGGCGGGGTGTTGGCGTAGTCGCTGAAGTCGCTCTCGAGGAAGTCCAGCGGGGTCCCTCCGCCCGGACCGTAGGACAGGCCCACGATCCCGCTCGCGGCGTCCAACCCGAGGTAGGTAATCCGGATCGTGCCGTCCAGGAACATCTCGATCTGGAAGTCGTTGTCGCCTTGCTTGGCGCCGGTCGGGACCCCCTGGTAGGTCACGGCCACCTTTTCGGCGTCCTGCAGCACGGATACGGCGCCCCCGGCAGCGGCGTCGGCCGTGGAAAGGCCCGAGATCCGCGGCGTCGAGAAATGCTCGTCCAGCGTCGCCCCGG
>Ga0114930_10002883_pt1 | contig 15322 bp, 18 predicted proteins | sample AnhtaG_FD_87300 | JGI IMG/M metagenome (GOLD analysis project Ga0114930, IMG submission 87300) | Deep subsurface microbial communities from Anholt, Denmark to uncover new lineages of life (NeLLi) - Anholt_01485 metaG | ecosystem: Environmental > Aquatic > Marine > Oceanic > Sediment | place... | reverse complement strand
CGGCGCTATCTTTACCGGTGATACCCTTTTTGCTGGTTCAGTTGGACGTACCGACTTCCAAGGAGGAGACCACCACAAATTGGTAGAAGGGGTTATAGAAAAGATTTTTCCCCTGGGGGATGATTTGCGAGTATACCCAGGACATGGCCCAGCAACCACCGTTGGCAGAGAACGTCTTACAAACCCCTTTTTTCGTTTTAGCCAAACCGTTTAATTATATCATTACCCTTCATCTATTCATTGATCATAAAACTTCAAGAGCCTTTAAAAGTTTAATAGTAAAAAAATAAAGGGGATAAGGGCTTGCATAGAATTCCTCAAAATAACAGGTGCGATCCTATAATCCCCGCCTTTCTTTGCTGGACATTAGCAATATTGATATGTATCGAGTCAACACCCGGCATTGAGTGAACACATTATTAATCTACAGAAGAAGTCATATCCCCAAAACTTCTCTCAGGTATCAGTAGTTAATATAAGTGGAATCCATTAACAGCAGGCAGTCTTAGCTATTGCAGGAGATAAAGCAGAGGGGGATCAATTCGTGGGTTGATAGAGAAAGTCTGTCACAGATTGATTTCATAAGGGTGGGGATTAATCCATAAAAGATTCATTTTTTTGTTTAGAATTCTTAGTTATATTGTTCAGTATTTCAGAAACCAGCCTATTATCACCTCCATTAAGGACCTGGCGTAAGAGAAAATTTGAACTTTGTTCAAGCTTGTTCATAGTCTCTGCAAGGGCCTTAAGTTGTGCCAAGGTTTTCATCGATCTTTCCCGAGACGGGATATTCATGGCGGGATTGCCCAGTATCTTGATTATCCTCTCAAGAGCTGGGGCATTAAAACGGTCGTTATTTCCATAAATGAGATCGACCCATTCCCATTTAAGTTCCTCCGGCATTTTATCATAATTGGCAATGATATCAGGATCCTGACCAAAATTAAGAGACTTTTTCAATTTATCAATGGCCTGCCAAATCATATTCCTCTTATGATCATCCTGTTGGCATTTATAAAGAAGATCCTTCCATCTTCTTTCTATCTGCATGATCACCCAGTTCTCCCCCTTTTCAGGTGGGAGAGAAAGTCCCAGAAATTTTTTCTGGATGGCAACCAAATCTTCCCTTAGGTCTTCAGATCCCTCACCCATACTCATTAATATACTACTTAAATCCTTTATAGCCTCCACCTTCATACTCTTCTCTTTCCTGTCTTCGAGCAGTATCTGTTCCCACTGATCCCTAAGGTATCCTATCTCCTGTTTAACAAGAGAAAAAATAAATCCTGACTTTGTGATGGCATTACGCAGTGAATCTGCAAGTATATTGCATGCGTTTAACCTGTCCTTTGCCAAACGTTGCATGGTCTTCATGGAATCCTGGCCTAACTGGTAAGACAACAATTCAGTTCCGAGAGAACGTGAAAGTTTTTTAATAACTTTGGTCTCATGAGTGCCGATCTTTACCGTAAATGGATGGAAGTGTATCTTGATGACTGCAACAACAACATACTTGCTTTCTTTCCATATGATATCTCCTTTATAATCTCTTGGATATTCCAAGGAGGAGTACATATCTAATTTAAGATCCGATTTGTGGACAACCACCGGTTCCATATGGTAAAAATCCTCCCATATTCCTTCGACCTGCAATCTGACACTTCGATCATCGTTTCTTGGGTCTTCAGCAGTCCAGCTTTTCTGTTTCTCAACGCACCAAGACATGGCCTCAAGTGGGCGACCTGGTTGATCCCTGTATTCGTTCCATGGTTTACCCGGGGGATTGTATTCGGATTTTGACGGAAGACCCCATGAAATCTCTTCTCTTCCATCGCTAATTATTCCTGAGGTGATTCTTTCTGCAATCAGTTCTGGTGGTTTTCCAATTCGATAGATGGTGCCCTTGAAGACATTGGGAAGACAGAGAAGGATGGTTTCAATCATTTCCATGCAAGCCTTTTCTAATACAGATTTTTCTATCTCTATAGGCAATGCCTTTTCTCCTTAGTCTTTGCCTTTTTTCAAAAAGCCTTATTTATCCTTGCAGAGTCTTTTAAGTTTTTATAATTCCAGTTTCTCTAAGACCTTGTCCATATAGTAAAATCATGGCAAATCTCTTAAAATTTGGAAATAATATTAACATTAGATGGCGCAAAGAATGTGACCATTTCTATTGATACATTAAGGATAAGGCTACATTTTTTAATTTATGTACTATCGAGCACAAATTGTCAAGAAAAAAATACTGTATATTGTAAATAAAAATACTTATACACTATATATAGTAGAGTATTTTATTAATCACATTTCATTTTTTACAAACAAAAATATCAAATGCTTCCGAGTTCCGGAATTCGAAGCTAAATATTGAAACATAAAATTAAAATTTTTGCAACTGCTGGATATAAATAGACATCTTGATATTTAGCCATTGGGCAGGAGGGCAGATTGTTTCAGGATAGGATTATACAAAAGTATTCGGGATTTGATGTGGATCTTCGCTAAGTTGAGAACAACGCATCTCATATTATCCAAGCCAACATCATCCCTATTTCATAGATCACTAAATATCATGGTGAGAGCAGCACTTGGTTGCCAAAACGTTCGGAAAGGGCCGAAGAGAGCGCCTCGACAGCCTTCTGATTTGAGAGTTCCACCATAAGCTCACCTCCCTCTCCAACCACTAAGCGACCATATGCCTCCACTACTACTGCCACATCCGACGGTTCAACCGTCCACCAGCCACGAGTGCGAATGAGCAGCTCCCTGCCTTTTAGCCGCTTGGGTGTAACCAGATCAATGGTACGAAACCACCCTTCCCACCCGATCTCAGCCGGAGCCCGGAGAACGGGGCTCACCGGATCGTGGTATATACGGCAACGACCGAATAAACGCAACTTGATCATGGCAGAGTCTCCTTGAGAAGTATTTCAATCTCTTCATCTTTAGGTAGGATCTCAATGACAACCTTAATGGCTTCCAAACCGATAGCTCGTGCCAGGCAGTGTACATAAATAGCGGCAATTTTTCCCTCATCCAAATTCAGGCCCAATTTAACCGCATGAGCCCAAGATCGCTCAAAGAAATCCCGCGCAGTCTCGCGCCAGAGTCTAAGCTTTACATCAAAAGGAGAAATATTCAAACGCTTTAACAATTCCTCTTGGGCTGCCTCTATGCGCCTGAACACCTGTCGCATCGCCCTCACGGAGGGGTCATCCCGTCCCCAATCGTCTTCAACAGCCATTAGGCCTCCTAATATTCATTCATGAGTGGACTGTTTGTGAGCCTGCTTTTCCAAAGGAATAAAAGCTGTAGGTCCTGCAATCAGATTAAGACCACTATCCAGCTTAAGGATATATAATTCGAAGTGGGAATCTGTCCTTTCAATAATTATACCTTTTATACCCTTGTAACTCATGGTCATTTCGATTGAAGTGCCCTGTTTGAACATTTCTCTTCATCCTTAAATCCTATCCTCTGCAAGATAGAGGGTCAGAGTACCTATAGGCTGCGTAGAGTTGAAGGAATTTCCCGATATAAATTGTTCCAACTCCTCTGATGATAATGAATAGATGATCTTGCTCGTTAATATGGTCGGAGCCGCCTCCATTTGGTTCAATGTGCGTTAAAAAGAGCAGTCAGCCACTGCGCTATCCCGTTTTGATAAAAACCTTTGCGCAAAAGCCAGAATGAGTAGGTGGGAATATCAGTCTTGTTTTCCATCGCCATCACTTATAGATAATTTTATGTACTCAAGGATATCAAAGTATGCTTTTTTTTCAATACTCTTCACACCATTTTGAAATACTCCACCTACAATTTCTTCTTTTATGATGTTTCTCCGCGGAAAGGAATCCAGGCTAATATAATCTCCCTTATAAACTGGGATAATCTCCAATTCTCTACACTTTTTCTCAAAAAGTTTTTTGTCTTGGAAGATAATCTTATAGGTATTTATATTATTATATACCACCTTATAGCCAATAACTCTCTTGATTAGAAATCTTCTTTCATAGGAATGAATCCCTGATGGCAGCTCATTTAAGGTCTTAGGAAGTCCATGGTTTATGGCTATTTTCCTCCCTTGTTTTTTTTGCTCCCTTGTTGACTTGTATTTTCGTTCAAAAAATCTCATTTCTATTTTATCTTGCTACAATCTTGGTGAATTTAAAAAGATTACTGTTGAATGGCGATAGTGCGATGAAGCTTATCTTAGTTCAAAGGAATGTGGATTGTTGGAAGAAAACATGATGTAACAAAATATGAGAATTGGACGATGTAATCTGACCCCATCCCTATCCAAACTCCCTCCCAGAGGAAAATGACTTGCAATTATTCTTTCTTTCTGGGAATAAGTTCCCGTACATAAAGAGCAATCCCCAATAATAAACATATATTGGCAAACCTAAGGAACGAGCCAGGCCAAAGATCAAGCCATGTTATGAAAAATAGTTTATAAATCACACCAGCAATGAGAGCCGCAGCGCCCAATAAAATGACAATATTTGCTATATAATGGACTAATTTCATAGGTATTCCTCCTTTCTAAATATTCTTGGCTCAAAATTACGCAGCCATCTCCCTCCAGAAGGGTAGGAAAAAGGGTCAGGGTCTGTACTCTTGAAAGTAAGCTATATCTTTAACATTGTCCAATGTCAAGGAGACCCCATTTTTTTGTTTATAAGTTGCACGAGGAAGCCTTATCCTATAAACTGTAGACATTTGAGTTAGAAAATCTGGATTACGACTCTTTAAGATCAGAAAGGATTAAGGGGAGCATGGAGCCTTTAATAGCCAAAGGCACAGAGATGATAAAAGAGGCTGAAAAGATTCTGGTGTTCTCAGGGGCAGGACTGAGTACTGAATCTGGCATTCCTGATTTCAGGAGCCCGGGAGGCGTCTGGAGCAAGTACGATCCATCAGATTTTTATTTTGATAAAATTATATCAGATGAAAAAGCCAGGGTAAAATATTGGCAAATGAGCACAGAGTTTTACCAGACCATGAAAGATGCTGTCCCCAACCGTGCCCACCTGGCAATCAAAGCCCTGGAAGACATGGGAAAACTTTTAGCAGTTGTCACCCAGAACATCGACCGGCTCCATCACAAGGCAGGAAACTCACCGGATAAAATCATTGAAATTCACGGCACAGCCTTTTCAGTTTCTTGCCTGAGCTGTGGAAAAAAATATGACAGGGATGACATCGAAGATCGGATAAGGCTCGGTGTGAAAGTACCTTACTGTGATGACTGCTCCGGTATTCTAAAACCAGATACAATCTCCTTTGGCCAGGCCATGTCTGAAGACAAGATGGCAAAAGCAATCACGCATGCACGGAAATGCGATCTCTGCATTGCACCAGGTTCTTCACTGGTGGTCTATCCTGCCGCTTCTGTGCCAGCTCTCGCTGTTGAAAGTGGAGCAAAACTGATGATCATCAATCGCGATGAAACGCCTCTTGATTCCATGGCGGATTTGGTTGTGCAAGAATCGGTCTCTAAAGCCCTGGGGGCGATGGTGGAAATGTGAATCTTTTTTCTTGAAGCCAGGAGGGATTAAGTCTACTCTAATTTTTTTTCCAAAAATCGAGCTTTATGGAGGGTATTATGTTGCGAATCGGCCTTGTTGGTTGGCGAGGTATGGTTGGATCGGTCCTTATGGACCGCATGCGTCAAGAACAAGACTTCAAAGACTTTGAGCCAATCTTTTTTACCACGTCAAATGTGGGCGGGAAAGGCCCTGATGTGAGCCTTGATATTCCTCCATTAAATGATGCCTTTGACATCGGTCTGCTTTCCTCGATGGATATTATCCTGACCTGTCAGGGGGGCGATTATACCAAAAATGTTTACCCTCAAATGCGAAAGAACGGATGGAACGGCTATTGGATAGACTCTGCCTCTGCCCTGCGCATGAAGGATGACAGCATTATTGTCCTGGATCCTGTCAACAGAGCAGTGATTGAGTCTGGCTTATCATCAGGTATCAAGACCTATGTGGGGGGGAACTGCACCGTGTCTCTGATGCTCATGGCCCTTTCAGGTCTCTTTGCTTCCGGTCATATTGAATGGATCTCTTCCATGACCTACCAGGCAGCCTCAGGCGCAGGCGCCAAGCACATGAAAGAGCTGATTGCCCAAATGGCGGTCCTCGGCGATGCTTCCAGGGCACTTCTTGACGACCCTGCATCCACTGCCATTGCCATTGATGAGGTCGTCACAAAGGAACTGAGAAATAACACCTTCCCAACTGAAAATTTCACGGTTCCCCTTGCAGGCAGCCTGATTGCATGGATCGACTCGCCTATGGAATCCGGGCAGACCAGGGAAGAATGGAAGGGATCCGTGGAAACGAACAAGATCTTGCAAACCAAAAAACCGATTCCCATAGATGGCGTGTGCGTTCGCGTGGGTGCCATGCGATGCCACAGCCAGGGCCTGACCATCAAGCTGGATAAGGATGTTCCTCTTGACGAGGTCTCGGAAATGATCGAAAAGGGCAACCAGTGGGTGAAACTGGTCCCTAACGATAAAGAATCCACCCTCCAATCCCTAACCCCTGCAGCGGTCAACGGCACACTGACCATTCCCGTGGGCAGACTTCGAAAAATGCTCATGGGGTCTGAATATGTGGCTGCCTTCACTGTGGGAGACCAGCTCCTCTGGGGTGCCGCAGAACCAATCCGTAGGATTTTAAATATAATAATAGAGCACTTATCATAATTATTTAATATTTTAGGTGAAGTTATAAATTGTAAAATTACACTTATAAAAAAAGGAAATCTTTATTCCATCATCATCTCATCAAAATTCATACCAATAATGGATTTAGCTTATAGTGATTAACTTCTTTTTATGAAGCCGCCCTGTGTCCACCCATATGGCGGTGCTTTAGACCACTCTAAAAATACCACAACAGGGAGGTTTAAGATGACGATTCTTAACGAGTTAATTTCGAGCTTAAAGGAAGACAGCGTAGTTCGTCAGGTGCATGTTTGTGTCTTCTGGACAGCGGTGGTGAGCAAAAACTGCGGTCTGGCCTCTACTCTTCATGAAGGGCACCCATATCATAAAATAGTACGAGAGCCAGGAAAACTACGGGGCAAGCCAGCATTGGAGTTAACGGAATATGCCAAATCGGACCGCCTTTTAGAGGCATCTATTGGTATGGCAGCTATCAATTCACTGATAGATATTGATGAGACGAGATGTGTTGAGAAAAATGCCTTTGATATTTTAGCAGAAAAGGGGATGGGCAGGAATATTGCCATTGTGGGTCATTTCCCGTGGATACAAAAGCTTAAAAAAATAGCTCGCAACCTTTTTGTAATAGAACAAAGCCCCAGAGAGGGAGATTTACCCGCCGAAGCATCAGAAGAGATCCTGCCCAAAGCTGATGTAGTTGGCCTCACTGGAACCGCATTTACGAATCACACTATAGAAAAATTGCTGGAGCTCAGTAAGGGGAAGTTTATCGTTATGGTAGGACCAACGAGCCCTCTATCACCGATCTTGTTTGATTACGGCGTGGATGTTATCGGCGGGTCAAAAGTGATTGATCCTGAGAAAACAATTCGCTCCATTAGTGAAGGGGCAACATTTAGACAGGTAGAGGGGGTAAGACACCTAAATATGTTCAGGGAAAGGAATCCTTGATATTATTGGTATAATTTACCCTGTTATAATACCCCATACAGAAGCACAGGGATGTTATCTAAAATATTATTCCGATTTTTCACGCAGCGTATAATGCCCCGTATGAAATCTAATAGGGTTTACTGAAATTTCTCATGAACTCAAGGTGATTTACAACATTGGATATCCAAAGGTAATAAAAGCCTTGGAGGTGTAATAAATTGTAAGTATCTTATTATATATTTAGAAGATGCTAAGAGTAGCTGGATTGGCACATATGCCAGATATTATAGACTGTCATAAATGCAAACACTACTATGTTACCTGGGATAAAAATTTCCCGCATGCTTATCATGTCCTGGAATTCAAAGGCTATGAATTTCCTTCCTCATTTGTATATAAAAGCTCGGGCATACACTGTCTCATGTTCAAACTCGAAAACCAGATGCAACAATTTAAACATCCAAAAGATGCCAGCAATTCAAAGCTGTGAGAAGAAGGTCCTCAGATCTTTGGTGATAGAGTGAGGTAAGGTAATTGGAGAGGTCTGCATTGTCAGCCACTGTAACTGGCATTTGCAAAGTCCGATTCCCAGGCTGTTACTGTGGTGACCTTAATTCGATTATCATTAAGCTTACTGCTTAATTTATCAAAGATATAAGCAGCGATATTTTCTGAGGAAGGATTTTGATATTTAAACCGGGGGATTTCATTTAGGAAAGAATGATCAAGTTCTTCTAAAATTCCATTTGTGGCCTCTTCAACATCTTTAAAATCTATCAATAATCCGGCATCGTTCAGTTTCTGCCCTGTTAGACTAACTTCTATCTTCCAATTATGTCCGTGGAGTTTCTCGCATTTACCTCTAAAGTTTCTGAGTTGATGTGCAGCAGCAAATCGTGTAATCACCTTTATCTTATACATAAAATCCACTCTTTTTCCTTAAGGACCTTGCTACTTTTTTTTCTTTTTGCCCTTGTAAGGTTTCCCGCAGATATTACATTTTCCATCTATTATTATCCCAATGCAATTTCCATCTATGCAGGGGATTCTATCTTCTAAATCAATATCATTTGTCTCATCAGCACTGATTGGATCATCCTCTACCGCAAAATCATCTTCCAGCATGGCTCCGCAATATAGACAGTATCTGCTCCCGTGAGGAATTGTTTCATTACATCCAGGACAAATAACACCTGAGATTTCCTTATTACAATACGGGCATTTCATGTATAATACCTCATAAATTTAATCATACTGTTAAAACTTCTCTCTCTTTAATTCATTTTAGATCTATTGTCAATCATTGATGGCTTGGCGAAAAAAATCTCTTTTACAAAGTGGATTTGGCAAAAGGTAAGATTGAGGAATTGAGAAAAAGTAGAAAAAAATATAAAAACACTTGACATATGTTCTCTTTTTTATAGGGTAAAAGTATACTTACAAAATATTTATGCTTAAAGCTCTTTCTTATTATGTATTAGGTACTTGTTAATGGGTCTAGTAAAATGCTGGCCCACGTTGCTGTAGCCTTGAGGTGGGTATTCATGCATTTAATACCAATGCAGTTCGGCTAGGTTCTTCGGTAATCCCCGTTTTTGTACTGTGAAGTGTATCCTTGAAGCTACTTTTTCTAATACGTTCGAGTTAATCTTCAAACCTGTTTCTCTTCGGATATAGAGTCTTTATCTTCAGACGCTCAGGATCGTCTCAAACGTACATACTCAGCGGCAACTTCACGTAGCTCAAAAGGCTCACTCTTTGCTTTAAAGGGTGAGTGTCCAAAGCCACTGGATTGCAGATTTAGAAGCGGCACCTGCACTTGTAGAACCCCTTTTCGCCAGTACTCGCTGGCTTCTAGCTTAATAGCTATAACTACGCCCTTCGGCGATTACCAACTAGCCCTAAAGCACACTACGACTGTGTGTGAGCTGCTGTCAAGAGAGACACCTTTATTAGTCATTAGTCGCAACTAATTAACCGTCAAAGAAGAAGTAGATGATTTAAAAAATATCATAAGGAGGTATCTATGAGCCAGGCAAAATGCGGAGATACTGTTAAGATTCACTACACTGGAAGGTTAAAAAACGGTGAGATATTTGCCAACACAAGAGATGGTGAGCCTCTTGAATTCACCCTTGGAGCGGATCAAGCGATTCCAGGATTTGAAAATGCTATTATCGGTATGGAGGTCGGGGAGACAAAGACGATTATCCTCCCTCCAGAAGAGGCATTTGGACTTAGACACGAAGAACTCGTGGTGAATGTGAAGAAAAGCGATTTTCCCGACCATATTATCCCTGTTATAGGAGAGCAGCTCACGGTTAGGCTCAAGGGGAGCGATCCGATTAAGGTCACTGTCGCTAATATGAATGAGCATACCATTACTCTCGATGGGAACCATCCATTGGCCGGATACACCTTAACCTTTAACATCATATTAGTTGCGGTGAAATAAGACTCGCCATCCACTATCTACGAAGTGGAATTTGGGGAAAATACAATAAAGATCCATTCCGAGGGGTTAGTAGAAATATCTTTGCTGCCTCTAAGTAACATTTGACAATCGTTATGTTCAAAGCCAACAAAATCGCACTAACGTTGTACGTGACCTTTTTCTTGACTTTTTTGTTGTCTCCTACGCTCCTTGCAGAGGAAAGAGTGATTGAGCTAAAGTTTGAAGACCATAGTTTCTCTGCTCACATCAGAGGAGCTCCCCTACGGGCTGTTATTAGAAACATTAAAGGGGAATTGCAGGGGGTATGGTTCAAGATATGGCTTAAAAAGAGTAAAAATTCATTAGATGAAAAGATTTCAGTGGAGTTTAAGGATCTGCCTATCCGAAAAGGTATGAAACGGATCTTTTCACAAACGAATCATAGTCTCGTCTTTAGTAGAAACAGAGAGCTTTTAGGGGTGTTCTTGCTCGGAAAGCACTTAAGGGCAAGGGGTCCCTACAGAGCAATAAGTGCAGCTCCAAGAGTAAGAATACCAAGAAGAAGGCCTGTAAGGCATGTGAGGCGAAAATTGAAATAGTATATACAATGTATTCGAATTTCGAAGTATACATGGTTAAAAAGATTGAGGAGAGCTCGCTCTGATGTCGCTTGAGCCTCAGCACAATATAAAAAGTTGAAATAAGACCCTCATCTATTCTCACTGTATCGATTAAGGAGAGAATGCACCGAAATAGATGATCGCAATGGTAGTCTTGCTCTTAGTCGGCATTTTACTCTTTGGAGTTTCAATCATTTTCTCACGCTGGAGAGAGAACAGATAGGAGCGGGCTTATCTTTGCCACCATGCTTATATTGTTGTGGTGTGTATTCTTACTGGGTTTTTGGTTGAGCAAACATATTAAGGGGTTATGATTAATGGTAATAAGACATTATAACAGCACTGCAGTCTATTTAATCTTTTCAGGCAAGTAAAAAATTAATCATAATCAAGGGTGCCAGGAGCTTAATACTTAAACCCCATTTCTCACATAGAGAGGTGGGGATTTTGTTCATTAATAGGACATTTTATTAAAGTTAAAAAGTGATACATCAGGGATAGCTTATAGCGCATTGCCCTTATCTTGGGTGTGGTTATGGACTTTGCCTCGGTAAAATTTGATTCTTTTTTATTGGCACATGATAAACACGCCATGCTTTGTGGTCTTGAGAAAGGCTAAGTTTTAGTAACGTGCTTAAAACCAAAAATCGAACAGGATAGGCTGACCAAAAAGGAGCTATAAACATACACTTAGGAAAAATTTTTAATGGCAGGGATTAAGATTCTTTCACATTAAGAAGCAACCAAGTAAAGTGTAGGCTCCATTTGCCATCCCGGGGGAAAGTTTATATGAAAGTCGATCTTCCAAGAGGTTATCATCCTTCAGAAGATGATCCCTATATGAATCTGAGACAACTTGAGTATTTCCGCCAAAAGTTGCTACTTTGGCGTGAGCAGTTAGTGCAGGAGTCTGTTAAAATTTCTGATCAACTGAAGGAAAGGAATTTTAAAGAACCTGACTTTTTAGATCAGGGAGCATTAGAAACCGTTAAGGCCCTTAAACTTAGAACTCGCAATCGCTACATCAAACTCATCCACAAAATCAATGATGCCTTAGAACGGATTAGGGACGGTACCTATGGCTATTGTAAGGAAACCGGGAAAAGAAATTGGAATAAAGCGCCTTGAGGCCCGCCCTATTGCTACCTTGTCCCTTGAAGCCCAAAAACGGCATGAATTAATGGAAAGGAATAAGCGAGCTGAACACTGAAAGTGAGTTGATACCATGGAAGTTCATAAAATTGACAATTTAGTCGGGATTTATGAGGAGGAAGGAAGTATTAAATGCAGAGATTGCATGAAAGAGGAAGATTGGAAAGACCTCAAGCAAGAGAATATTATCACTGTAGATGATATAAAAGATGGTGAAGAGTGGTTATACTGTGATTACTGCGAGAAAAAACTGTAAGGCAGGGAAAGGGGCTAAAAGCGATAATATTGAAATATACCAGAAGCAGAGCAAGCTATATTAGGTTAACTTTTCTTAAAGCCTGATTGTCTGGGTGAAATTAGAAAGAAACCTTCATGCCCATTCTGGGCACAACGAAGGATGAAAATTAAGTCTATTTTCGGATCAATTTAAATATGGATAATGAAAGGTATCTCTGGATAGCGTCAATACTTCTCAAACGCGCAAAATATAGACAAGGAGATTTTCTTGAGAAGGATTCTTGATGAGGAGAGAAAGCAAGCTCTATTTTAAACTTTGGGCAGCTGTTTTTGAAAAGGCTATCGAGGATCTATATTATTATCCACCTGAAAGCCAGGAAAACCTAACAAAATATCAAAATAGTCAAGTCGACCGGGAATTATACTGGAAAAGGCAAGCCCAGGCATGGTTTAATAATAAGAGTAAAGAATTTAATAGTTTTGAAGGTGTCTGTCTGACTCTTGGGTTGGACCACTCTGGGATTAGGAAAAAACTATATGAAAAGGGATTGTTATAATATCTGAGTAGGCCCGAATTGAGAGAAAAGTCTGGAATAGGCAGAGGTTCAAAAAGTTAATCGAGCATGGTAAAACAGTATGGCTACAGCTTCCATGCTGTCTGCCACGGATATCTGTTAGGAATGTTCGTTCTAAAACCAAGTTATGCTACAGAGGATCTTGAACGGGAATCAAAACGCTTTAATAAACCATTTAGAGACAATTGAATAACTCTTGCCCAGCCTATCATGATTCAACTTATAAAGGTTTCTAAAAGTTTTGATGGCGGTCTTTCATATGCAGTGAAAGACCTCTCCTTGGATGTGGCCGAAGGGGAAACAGTGGTTCTGCTTGGATCATCCGGATGCGGTAAGACCACCACCCTGAAGATGATCAACAGGCTTATTGAGCCTACCAGCGGCCTGATATCGGTAGGCGGACAGGATGTGACCAGTCAGGAGCCTGTATTGCTACGTCGTAAGATTGGCTATGTCTTCCAGGAGATCGGCCTTTTCCCCCATATGACTATTGAGCAAAATATCGGTATTGTCCCTAAGCTCCTTGGATGGGATAAAAATCGTCGGCGTCTTCGAGCCTGTGAACTTCTCGAGCTGATGGGCCTCAATCCAGGAGTTTTTGCCAACCGGTATCCAGACGAACTCTCCGGCGGCCAGCAGCAGCGGGTGGGTGTAGCCAGGGCGCTCTCTGCGAATCCCAATTATCTCCTCATGGATGAACCTTTTGGTGCGCTGGACGCCCTGACACGCGATACCCTCCAGCAAGAGTTGCTATCCCTGAAGGAACGTCTGAAAAAGACTATTATCTTTGTCACTCATGACATCTTTGAAGCGATTACTTTAGGTGACCGGATCGCTATACTCCATGAAGGAAAACTTGAACAGATAGGCACAAAGGAAATAGTTTATAACCATCCAGAGAGTCAATTTGTAGCTGAGTTGTTTTCTAAGCCCGCCAAACAACTGGCTGTATTTAAGGAGATAACCTGATGGCTGCCGAGACTTATATCGATTTTGTATTTGAACGGTTGCCGGAACTCTGGCTTCGTACTGGCGAGCATCTGATGCTAACCGGTGTTTCTACTGGGATGGCCATAATATTGGGCGTCCCAATGGGCATCTTGGCCTCTCGTGTAGTCCGTCTTCATGGCCCTATGCTGGGAGCTACCGGGATCCTGCAGACCATCCCAAGCCTGGCAATGCTGGCAATCCTCCTGGCCCTAACCGGAAAGATTGGCGCACTGCCTGCCATCATAGCTCTGGTACTCTATGCCCTACTTCCTATCGTGAGAAATACTTCTACGGGAATTCAGAGCGTATCTCCCGCAGAATTAGAGGCTGCCCGTGGAATCGGCATGACAGATCATCAACAGCTATGGATGGTTAAAATCCCCTTAGCTCTGCCGGTTATTGTAGCAGGTATCAGGACTGCAGCGGTCACGGGAGTGGGTATCGCCACCCTATCGGCCTTTATAGGTGCAGGTGGGTTAGGGCAGTTTATTAACCGGGGATTGGCCCTTTCTAACAATAACCTCATCCTTCTCGGAGCTATACCAGCCGCCTTACTTGCTTTGATTGTGGACTTCTCGATTGCAGCAGTGGTGTGGAGCCTGCAATCTCGCAGGCACCGGCATTTACAACCACGTATGCAAATCGTGGTTCGAACTTTGGCATTACTGCTTCCGTTTCTCATAGGGATAGGTGGGGTCATTGCCTACATGTCGAGATCTGGATCTACCTCAAAAATAGAGGATCAGAGCCATAAGAGGAAGGTAGTGATCGCATCAAAGAACTTCACTGAACAGCTCATCTTGGGCGAGTTAATGGCTCAACTTATTGAGCAACAGACAGACATATACGTTGTACGCCGCTTTAACCTCGGGGGCACCATGATCTGCCACGGCGGCCTTGTAAATGGAGAAATCGATATCTATGCCGAATATACGGGAACTGGCCTGACCGCAATCTTGAAGAAAGAGGTTCTTTCTGATCCAGATAAAGCATTCAAGGTAGTAGCACGCGAGTACCGGAATCAATTTGATATAGAGTGGCTTCAACCCTTTGGTTTTAATAATACCTATGCCATAACTGTCAGAAAGAGGGATGCCCATCTGCATGGTTGGGAGAAAATTTCTGATCTCACATCAGCCGCTCCAGATCTCCGGGCTGGTTTCACCTCCGAGTTCGCAGAGCGACCTGATGGCTACCCTGGTCTCCAAAAGGTATATGGCTATAACTTCGGCGAGGTTAGAGATCTTGATCCCACACTGATGTATAAGGCGCTCGCCAAAGAGGAGGTGGACGTTATATGTGCCTTTGCCACAGACGGTCGTATCGCTGCATATGATCTAAAACCACTCTTAGATGACCGGGGTTTCTTCCCACCTTACTATGCGGCACCTGTTATTCGTGCAAAAATGTTGAAGGCCCACCCTGAAATTCGAGATGTATTGGCTCCTCTTTCAGGGCTTCTTGATGATGTCACCATGCAACACCTGAATTATGAGGTAGATGGTAAAAAGCGATCTCCCCAAGATGTTGTCAGCAAATTTTTGAAATCCCATAACCTATTGAATTAGAATTCATAACCCATGCATGGGGTTGCGCCCGTTTTAGGAGATGATAGCGAAATAGCTGGAGGGACTATGAAGGAGCGAGATGCACCCAGAGCCAGATGTTGAAGGCG
>Ga0114930_10002877_pt1 | contig 15345 bp, 19 predicted proteins | sample AnhtaG_FD_87300 | JGI IMG/M metagenome (GOLD analysis project Ga0114930, IMG submission 87300) | Deep subsurface microbial communities from Anholt, Denmark to uncover new lineages of life (NeLLi) - Anholt_01485 metaG | ecosystem: Environmental > Aquatic > Marine > Oceanic > Sediment | place... | reverse complement strand
CGGTCGTTAACCCTAAAGAAAGCATTATTTGTTGTTCATTTTCTGCTTTCATGACTTCCAGGAATTGCTCTCCTGTAAAATCACCATTGCCTCTTAATAATATGGATATCTGGTTCATATCCAATTTATCTCGGTGTTACATCATGTAGCCTGGTTCGAGTTAGGTTTCTGATTGTCTTACCTCTTTACCTATCCACTCCAGATAATCCGGATTACCGCCAATAATAGGCAAAGCAATTACTTCCGGAACATCGTAGCTGTGAATCTCCCTGACCATGCTCACAATATCGTCTACTAATGCTGCCCTGGTTTTTACGATGAGAAGGCTTTCCTGAGCTGAATCGAGCTTGTCTTGCCACCAGAATAGTGACCTAATTTTGGGGAGGATATTTACACAGGCTGCTTTTCTTTGGTTAAGCAGCATGTTAGCTATCCTGTGCGCTTCCTCATCTGTGCCTGTAGTAATAAAGATAACCACATTCTCCCTATTCTCCATTAGCCGCTATTCTCCTGCTATGGGTATAAATATTCATTCTCCTTCCTCTAACAAAGCCAATGATCGTTACTCCCAAATCATTAGCTACTTTCACCCCGAGGTCAGTAGGGGCAGATTTCGAGATAAGTACGGGAATGTTTCTCTTAGCTACCTTGAGCAATATCTCCGAAGAGATCCTCCCACTTGTGATTGCTATCCTATCATCTGTGGGTATATCTTTTAAGGTGCACTCCCCGAAGATTTTATCAATGGCGTTATGCCTTCCTATGTCCTCATTAAAGATCAATATGCCCTTTTTATCACACAAGGCGGCACTATGAACTCCACCGGTGGCCTTAAACACCTCGGAGCGGTGAACAAAGTCATCCATCAAGGAAAAGACAACATTAGATGATATTTCAATCTCGGATTCTACCTTCGCCTGGCATTTGGCATCAGGAGCACTGCGAAAAGAAGCCTCTCTTCCACCGCCTGAGGTTACAAGTCTTTTAAATAAAAACTGGCCAGAAAACCCTTTATTCTCTTCAGCTTCCACCAGCACCACACCTTTCTGATCATCGACTATGATTTTTTTGATATCGCCTTTACCTTTTATTAACCCTTCGGAAAGAAGAAATCCAATGACCAAGTACTTTAGATTTGTTGGAGAGCAAAGTAGAGTTACCAGCTCCTGGTCATTTAAGAATATGGTCAGGGGAAACTCCCTGACAACTATATCCTCTATTTTGCTTGTGCCTTGTTCAGTGAGTTGCAGGATAGGGATTCTCTTCGTCTCCTCTTTCATCCTTTCTTCCCCGTGTAATTGCTTTTATTGTGTCTCCGGCCCTGATAAGCCCACCTCCAATTACCCGGGCAAATATCCCTTCTTTGGGCATGATGCATTTGCCTATCTGGCGAAAGATAGCACAGCCTGTGTGACATTCTTTGCCGATCTGGGTCACTTCCAAAATAACCTCATCCCCTACGAGCAGCCGAGCGCCAATAGGCAAGGAGACCAAGTTTATTCCTTCAATGGTTATATTTTCAGCAAAATCTCCATAACCTACATCTACGCCCAGACTTTGCATCTTGCTAATACTCTCCACTGACAACAGACTTACCTGCCGATGAGTGTTACAGTCGGCATGGGCATCGCCAACAAGGCCATAACCCTCCTTAAGGATGCCTCTAGCTACAACTTCTTTTTTCGTGCCTTTTTGATTGCTCTTACACACCGCAATTATTTTAGCCATATCGCTACCTTGCTGCTCTCTCTATCGTCCCACCGCCTATTACGCTATCATCGTCATAAAAGACTACTGCCTGGCCTGGGGTGATCGCCATCTGCGGTTGTTTGAATTTCACCCTGACATTATCCTTATCCAAGGGGCTTACAATTGCTTCAGCCTCTTTGTGAAGGTATCTTATCTTTGCCTTTACCTCAATGGGTCGCTTCAACTCTTTTATTCCTATCCAGTTTAACTCTGAAGCTATAAGCTCATCTCTGTAAACCTCCTCTTTAGTACCCGCTATGATGGCGTTTCTTTCTCGATCAATGGCTGTCACATATAATGGCTCTTTGTATGATATTCCCAGTCCTTTGCGCTGGCCGATGGTGTAAAATGGGATTCCTCGGTGCTGTCCAAGAATATTTCCCTGTCTGTCCAGTATCGGTCCTGGCACTGCTACTGACCCTACAATGGTAGAATAACCCCCGGCGATAAAGTTCTGGCTCTCCGGCTTATCATCAATGCCAAGCTCAAGAGCACGGGCCATCTTTCTCACCTCTCCCTTGGTATAGATACCCAGCGGGAAGAGGGAGTGTCCTAATTGTTCCTGGGATAGAGAGAAGAGGAAATAAGATTGATCCTTGGTTGTATCTCTGGCCTTTTTGAGTAAATAACGACTCTTACTCTCATCGTATTCCACCCGAGCATAATGGCCAGAGGCGACATAATCAAACACCAGCCCTGTATCCAGAGCCTTTTTAAGCAGGGCACCGAATTTAACCCTGCGGTTACACCTTACACAAGGATTGGGCGTTCTCCCTAACAGGTACTCATGGCAGAAGTAATCCAGAACCTCGATTTTATATTCTTGCCTTAGGTCAAAAGTATAGAAGGGGATCCCTAAAACTTGAGCAACCTTCCGAGCATCCTCTATATCCTCTTCCTCGCCAGGGCCGTAACAAGCATGACGTGTCCCATTTCTGGGAAGAGCCTCCCCACCCCATACTTTCATGGTAATCCCGATAACCTTATAACCCCTCTCTTTAAGAAGGGCGGCAGCAACTGAGGAATCCACCCCACCGCTCATGGCTACTACTACCTTCGCCATATCTCTCTATTTCCTGTGTATTTCCTTATTGGCCATTCTTTGTTGAGCAGGTGGGGTTATAGGCTTGACTTTGGGCTTCTTTTCTTAGATTTCTTCCTTTTTTATCTTCTCTTTAAGGACTTCCCACTGTTCCCTGGTGAGGACACAGGTGTTGTCCTTCTCCCCTATTTCCACTCGCTTATCCGTTATCTTGATAACAGGACAGCACTTCCCTTCAGCACATAGATTTACTATTCTCATTCTTTATCACCTCCTTTCTTTTAAGTATTCAGGCCTTTTAGAAAAGTTTGTTTTTTATCTCTTTTCTATAACCTGGCCCCTGATTAAACAGCGATCACTTCTTTAATATCAGACATCTTTTCCTTAAGTGCTCGCTCAATTCCATGTCGCAAAGTCATACTTGCCATAGGACAGCCCCCACAGGCACCGGTCAGCTTTACTTTAACTACACCGTTGCTGACATCAATTAATTGAACATTGCCACCATCTGCCATCAAGTTAGGTCTTATCTCGTCTAATACCGCCTCTACCTCTTCACGCATGATTTATCTCCTATCTATTTATTATTTTTACCTTTTTTCTTCTCCATATCTCTTTCATTAACACATTGCTTTTGACGATCCCTGAGTTGCTTCAAGTTCCACTTTTGTTTTTGCCGCTGGACCAGATCCTCAAAGGTTGTGGAATCCAAAACTCTGTCCATTGCCTTTTTTACCTCAGCCCAGATGTCATGAGTGACGCAAATGTCTGAACGAGGATACAACTCAGGATTATCCACACAGGCTACTGGAGCAATAGAGCCCTCAAGGAGCTGGATTACCTCACTGAGTATAACCTCCTTAGGAGATTTAAGTAGTGAGACTCCACCCCGAGTTCCTCGCGTGCTCTTTATTATCCCTTCCTTTACAAGAGGCCTGATTAGATGCTCCAGATAAGGCAGTGGAATCTGCTGCCTTTGGGCAATATCTTTCAGCAACACCGGCCCCTTACCCCAGTGAAGGGATAGCTCTAAAAGTGCCTTTGTTCCATATCGCACCCTTGTAGAGAGCTTCATAAATATCAATCCTTTTTGTTGACTAAAATGGTCAACAAATATAAAATATAAAAAAACAGTGTGGGTGTCAAGAAAAATGAAGAGGTTTTTTTGGCTTGATCTGTCTGAAACATTACATTTAAGCCACAAAGACACAAAGTCACCAAGATTAGACAATTTACAATTGATAATTGATAATTTTTTATTGACCATTTAACATCCTTTGTGTCTTGGTGACTTAGTGGCTGAATAGTTACTGGTATTTTAAAATAAAATGTCTGGACATATTCAGAGAATCTTTCAGGTTGTTTATATTTCAAGCCTTGCATTCTGCTTGGCTGGTCTCCTCTCAGGAGCAGGCTGTTCGAAGGGAATCTTTGCTAAAAAGTCTGTTCCTGAGAAGACATGGACGTGTGATAAAGAGGCCGATGAGGCCATGAAGCGGCACAATTATGAGGCTGGTATTCTTCTTCATCAACGCTTTTTGGAGAAGGAACCTGCAAATGGGATTGCCTTATATCACCTTGGATATGCTTATGGGCAGACAGGAGATCACGTGAAAGAGGTATTGTATTACGAGAAATCCATAGCCCTTGGTTTTAAAGGAGAGAGTATCTTCTTTAACTTAGGGATGGCCTACGGGGAGTTGAATCAGATAGAAAACTCTATTCTTGCCTTTAACAAGGCCTTGGATATCAATCCAGACAGTGCTGATAACCACTTTGGGCTGGCCCTTGCCTATCAAAGAAGCGTTGCTGACAAACTGGCAGAAAAGGAGCTCTTGAAGGCCATTGAGATTGATCCAGCGCATGTGGATGCCAGACTATACCTGAGTTTGCTCTATGCGGATATGGGTGAATTGCAAAAGGCCTGTGAGCAACTCCGAAAAATCCTGGATATTGACCCAACCCATAGAAGGGCGCGGGAATTCCTGGAAAGAATTGAGAAGGAATAAGGGATTTGTTTATCCATAGGAGGGTTGCCCCTCTCCTTTATACGCAGAAAGAATCATATTGTAAGCCCTTGTTAATCGCTCGCCGATAACTCCTGACAGACGTTTGAAGAATATTAGCCCGATGGCTGGATACTTCTCAAATATCTTATCCAGCTTGTCTGTTTCGATTTTGATCACTTTACTGGGGAGTTTGCATTCTGCAGTAGCCGTGTACACATCACGATAGGCCAAGCTGGACCAGCCAAAAGCATCCCCTGGGCTCATAGTAAAGCTTATGCGCCCCTCCTCTCCAGTGGTCAGTCTTATCTCCCCTTGCTCAAGGAGATAAAAGTTATGTGCAGGGTCACCCTGTTTAAACAAAATATCGCCCTCACTATAAGATTCCGCCACCGATATTTTAAAAATCTCGTCAATAACCTCTACGCCCATTCCCTTGAAAAGATCGATTTCTTTAATAAACATGGCCACTCCTTTCTATTTAAAGATTAGAATAAATTTAATGTCTCATAGTTCACCACTATCTGGGTCTATATTAGAACTTAGTTCGCTTGGCTCACAATCGGAATAGTGGAATGATGGAATGATGGGTTTGAAGGAATTTTTGATAATTAAGATATATTTTTTCCTTTTTTATACCCAATATTCCAGTACTCCATTATTCCATTATTCCATGTGCACCGCAAAAAACGTATAGGCTCAAAAGAGCTATGATATCAATAAGTTATAGAAATTCCGATATTTTAATGATTGCCCCCTGATCTACCTAATCTTTTCCAATGCTCTGAAAATAATATCTATACTCAGGATAAGTATTATAAAATTCAGCACAATCAAAAAGGCAGTTGCGAGAAGGATTATCCTTTGATTTTGATTTAGCCCGGTAAACCTTTCACGGATACCTTTTATAAAACCCCTCACTCCATCCTCTGCTTAATAAGCTTTTTTACAAAAACTTCTTCTCTCTCCATTTCTTCCAATCGGTCGGTGATATATTTTCTGGCCTCCTCATTCTGAGGTATAAAGATTTTCTCAAGGGCATTGACCCGGCGCTGTACCTTTTTTAGTTCCCGTGAGAGCATAAAGATGGATTTTGTAACAGTGGCATAGTTGGCAAGCAGTGTAAGTGTTTTGATGCTTGCTTTCTTTGCAGCGTCATAACTGCTGGTGGTCCCTAAAAAACCTGACAGCTTTTTTATCTTCTTGGGCTTAAGAACGAGGACAGGCATTCTCAGCCCCATCAGTTTCGAAAAATCCACAGACATGAAATAGCTTCGTTTTTCGGAACAGCTCTTTAAGGAAAGCATATCTGACCCCATCTCAATTGCAGCAACTTTGTAATCGCTGTACAGTTCATCCAGTGCCCCATGGAATTGCTCCTCAATCTTTCTTATGATGTTTATATTTTTCACTATTTCCATCACAAGAATCTCTCTTTTCTGATTTAAAAGATCAAAACCTTCATAGCCAAAGGACAGGTCCTCTTTTATTTTTCTTAAACTTGATTTAGTAAGCGGAACATCTATTTTCGGCATTTTTTAAACATCCCCCTTTTGGGGTATATAATATCTTTGAATATCCTCCTTTGAAATCCTGTAAAGCTCTTCCTCGGGCAATATTGATAACATCTCCCAGCCAATGTCAAGGGTTGTCTCTATTGATCTGTTCTCATCGTATCCCTGGCTCAAAAACCTTTCTTCAAAGACACCCCCAAACCGCAGGTATATCTTATCCAGATCTGAGAGCTCTTCTTCTCCCACTATTGCAGCAAGCGCCCTGATACGCTTTACCTTTGCATACGAGGCAAACAGCTGGGCAGCAACCTGAGCATGGTCTTTGCGTGTTCGGCCCTCACCAATGCCGTCCTTCATCAATCGTGAAAGAGAGGGCAGGCCTGCAATAGGAGGATACACTCCCTTGTTGAACAATTCTCGCTCCAGCACTATCTGTCCTTCGGTTATGTATCCGGTAAGATCCGGAACCGGATGAGAGATATCATCACTGGGCATTGTAAGAATGGGAATCTGGGTGATAGACCCCTTAGCTCCTTGAATACGCCCGGCACGCTCATATACGGAGGCGAGATCACTGTAAAGATATCCGGGATATCCCTTTCGTGAGGGGATTTCACCTCTCGAACTTGAGAGTTCCCTGAGAGATTCGCAATAGTTGGTCATATCTGTCAAAATAACCAGGACATGCATCCCCTCAGTGAAGGCAAGATATTCTGCAAGAGTTAATGCTACCCTCGGTGTTATCAGGCGTTCAATGGATGGTGCATCAGCAAGGCTGAGAAAAATGGCAGAACGAGGAAGAACACCGCTTTCCTCAAGTGAATCTATAAAAAATCTGGCTATATCAAACTTTACGCCCATTGCAACAAAAATAACGGTAAATTCCTCATGGGCAGTAAGGAGTTTTGCCTGCCGGGCTATCTGTGCAGCAATTAAGTTATGCGGCATTCCGCTTCCAGAAAATATTGGAAGCTTCTGTCCGCGTATAAGCGTATTCATGCCATCAATAGCAGAAATTCCAGTCTGAATGAAATCTCTCGGGTATTCCCTGGTATAGGGATTTATGGGAAGACCATTTACATTCATCATCAAATCAGATATGACCTGTGGAGCCCCGTCTATTGGTCTGCCCAACCCATCAAAAATCCGCCCCAGCATCTCACGATGCGTAGGTATTTCGAGAGGCTTTCCGATAAAGGTAGCCCTGGTACCTTTAATGGAAAGCCCTGTAGTTCCTTCAAAAACCTGTACCACTGCCATCTCCTCATCCACTTCCAGGGTCTGCCCGGTCCTTATATCTCCCGAATCGCTCCTTATCTCAACTAAATCGCCGTAGCCGACACCCTTCACTCCCTGCACAAATATGAGTGGTCCGCTGATACCTGACAGGTTAGTATATTCCAGTTCGGATTTCATATTCATATGTCTTTCTTGTAACTATTCAGCCACAAGACACTAAGGCACCAAGATTAACAATTTAAAATTGATAATTGATAGTTTTTCATTGACCATTTAATACCCTTTGTGTCCCTGGCCCAGACCTGGCTTGCAATGAGTTAATTTGATAGATTCCATCTCAGGAATTATTACAGCGATGATATTATACACCAGTCAAGTCGCGCCAGGGCGGGCTTGGTGCCTTGGTGGCTACCTGAACAGTTACTGCTTCTTTACAGATTCCCTCTTTGAAAAATCAGGTGTGCGGGGGATATTAACCTCTTCCTTTAGTGAATTAAGTTTAGAGTCAAGCCTTTGAATAAAAGTATCAATCTTCTCAATTTCATCGTTACCTATCTCTGATTTTAACCTGACCATTTCCGGCACAGCGTCAAGGGACAGCAGTCTACTTAGCTCAAGTCCACATGATAACAACTCCTTGCCCTCTCTAAAAAAATATATAATTGCTTTCAGGAGCTTTATCTGCTTGCCAGGACTGCAATACATATCCTTGGGATCAAAAGAATTCTGCTGAAGGAATGCATTCTTAATGATCTCAGCGCAAAAAAGGATGAATCGCTGACCCGCAGGCAATGCATCGGGACCAACAAGCTTGACTATCTGTTGAAGCCTGGTATCCTCCAGCAATATATTCATTGCATCGTTTCGCAGCGTCATCCACTCACTGTCAAGTTCACTCCACCATTCTTGAATATCATTGAGATATTCTGTATAGCTCTCGGTCCAGCTTATTGAAGGATAGTGCCGTGCATCTGCAAGAATCTTGTCAAGGGCCCAGAAACATCGTATAAATCTGGTGGTGTGTTGTGTAACGGGTTCAGAGAAATCACCACCAGGCGGAGACACGGCTCCGATAATGGTTATACTCCCTTCCTCATTCGATAGTGTCTCTACAAGGCCTGCCCTTTCATAGAATTCTGCAAGCCTGGTTGCAAGATACGGTGGGAAGCCCTCCTCTGCGGGCATATCTCCTAATCTGCTTGACAGCTCTCGAAGCGCTTCAGCCCAGCGTGAGGTAGAATCCGCCATGACCGCTACGCTGTAACCCATATCTCTGTAATACTCGGCAATAGTAACGCCAGTATAAATACTTACCTCCCGTGCAGGAACAGGCATATTCGATGTATTGCCAATCATGACCGTTCTTTCCATTAGCGGCCTTCCGGTTCTCTCATCAACAAGCTGCGGAAAATCGTTTAATACCTCTGTCATCTCATTGCCTCTCTCGCCGCATCCAATATAAACAATAATATCTGCGTTGCACCACTTTGCAAGAGCATGCTGAGTCATGGTTTTACCGGTACCGAACCCTCCGGGGATAGCAGCAGTGCCGCCTCTGGCAATAGGGAAAAAGGTATCAAGTATCCTTTGGCCCGTAATTAGAGGCGTTACTGGAGTTTTTTTGTTTTTAAATGGACGCGGCTTTCGAACAGGCCAGTAATCTGCAAGTTTTCCATCATAGATCTTTTTGCCCTGAACAACTGTATATATAGAATCTTCTATTGAATATCCTCCAGCCTCAGCAATAAACTCAACCTTTCCTGCGATTCCCGGTGGCACAATTGTTTTATGAAGGACTAATTCAGTTTCCTGCAGCTCTCCAATTACAGACCCCTCCTTTACTACAACCCCCTCCTTAATATTAGGTTTAAAATCCCATTTCTTCTCAGGATCCAAGGGAGCTATCTTTATCCCTTTTCTAATATAACATCTGTCTACAATTCCCATCAGGGTGTGGTTTTCACAGTACTCTGCAATTCCTATGAGGGGGCGCTGGATACCATCATAAATGTTTGCAATCAGCCCAGGTCCCAACAAAACAGATAATGGTCTGCCATAGGATCGTACCTCATCTCCCGGCTTCAGACCTGTATTATCCTCATACACCTGTATAATGGCAAGATCCTCCTCAAGCCTTATAACCTCACCAATAAGTCTGTCCGGTCCAACCTCTGCGATATCAAACATGCTGATTTCTACTAAACCCTCAGCCTTAACAATAGGACCATTAACACTTATAATTCTTCCTGTTATAGCTGCCTCTTCCACCTTTGCCTCTTTAGCTTCTTGCGCAGTATATAGTTAAAATTTTGTCTCCACTTTCCTATCCCTTAAATAAACTTGCATATTCCCTGTAGCTTGCTACAGTGTTTCCTTACAGTTCCTCCCCCTTGTCGAAGATCCCGTCTTTAGCGGGGAAGGGGGAGGCTTGCCCTGTTAAATAGGCTGATCAAAGCTGTAATAATAAAAAAATATTCATCAGTTCAATAGATTACAGAGCTTTCGCAATCTTTATTATTTAACAGGGTGAAGTGGGGGTGATATTCAGTCGTTCCCCCTCCCCTTTGTCCCCTCCCATCAAGGGAGGGGAGATTTGATAAAAAATACCCCGCAGCTTGCTGCGTGGAGGTTTATTTATTGTGCTTTCAATTTACCTTGGTTACTTTGGTTATTAATAATATTCCTTTCAGAAAGAATGTTTGAAACTTCCTTCCGTATCTCATCGAATTTTCTATATACAATTCTTTCTATGGTGCTGTTGTAGTGGAGACCTCTTTCTTTATCAACAACAATGGCTCCTCCCTGAGTTATCCTTTCATCTACAGCTATACTGATATCCGGCGAATGTCCTGCTCTCTGCATTATAGTCTCTTTAATATTTATGCCCTCTAGTCCCATATCCTCCTCTGAGATGTAAACCAGAGCCTCCCCCCCCTTGACTTGTGAAAGCGATTCATCTACTGAATCCAGCAAAAATTTTTTATATCTTTCTTTGCCACCCTTTCTCAGTTCACGGATTGCCTCCTCAATCATGGTTGCAATAAAATCTTCTATAATGCGCAACTTGAGCTTCTTTTTCTCAATGAGTGCCCTGTTTCTAATCTTTGAAAGCTCTTGGTTAACCTTACTGCTGGTTTCATCATCACTCTTTCTTTTGAACTCTTCTATATCTGAGATATATCTTTCGTTTAGTTTATTTATTTCATAGTCTGCCTGCTGTTTGATAACACTTATTTTGCTGGCAGAATTCTCTTTGAGTGAGTTTATCAGTCCTGTCTCATCTTTATTTGTTTTCAAAGTTTTGTCTTCCATTTTGAATATATCGCACCTTCAGTGCAGACCTGTAGGGGTTCGATTTATCGAACCCTTAATGACGGGCGCCATAAATGCCCTGGCCCAGACCTGATTTGATGGTGCTTTGATCTACGGCATGGGTTTGAGGTACCTTACAGCGAAAACAGCTTATTCCACGGAAGTCGCTCCAGGGCGGGCCGCCCCTACAAGGACTTAAAAAGGAAATTCCTATACTATCCAGTTACTCAAATGGATATTCCCAATGCTTCAGTAATATAATCAAGTATTGACGTTCTAAAACCCCTTGGGTCATCAATACCGGGTATTTCAATGATCACCGGTATGACCGAGTTTAAATTGACACTGTAGATCTTTTCCGGTATCTCTTCAGCCAGCTCCCGGGTAATGACTATTACCCCTGCATCGCCTCTTTCCAGAAGTTCATTAAGGTGTATATCTACACTTTCCCTATCTGCAACCCTTCCTTCGACCCCGGCAAGCCGAAAGGCAGTAACCGTATGGATATCTCCCAGTATATATATTTTTTCCATAAACGTTAAATCTTGATAGTCTCATAAAAAGTCAAAAATGCTCCCTCTCCCTCGCTGGGAGAGGGCCTGCCCTGTTAAATGCCGCCTCTGGCGGCCCCCCCTTTGGGGGATTTAACAGGGTGAAGGTGAGGGTGAAAATCAATGATATTACAACAGGTTATATTCCCCCTCCCCTTTATCCCCTCCCACAAGGGGAGGGGAAATGTGACTTTTTACGAATCCATCAAATCTTGGCCAGCATCATAATTGCAACAATCAGCCCATAAATGGCTATTCCTTCCGCCAGCCCGAGAAAGATCAGGGCCCTGCCTCCGATCTCCGGCTTCTCACTCATAGCGCCAAGAGCCGCGGAACCGATCCTTGCAAGCGCATAACTACTCGCCAAACAGGATATACTAACCGCTCCCATTGCTGCAATAAAGGCGACTACCAAGACATCCTTATTTAACACCGCCTCGGAAGCAATCTTTTCTTTCTCTGCTGTTGAAGGCCTGTCTTCTGCCTGTAGCTCGGCCTGTGAAAGTATGAAAAATGCCGCGGTCAGACCCGCAATAAAAAACAATACCCAGTATGATGTTATTTTTTTAATCATAATACTCCTCCATTATAGACCTACTTTTTTAGTGAAAAGGGGGTAAAGGCATAACCGTCACCCTTAAAGAATTTTCCAAAAAATTCATAGTACTCCAGCCTCATTGACTGGATCCCACAGATAAGCCCTTCAAGTAAAATAATAAATATATTCCCCACTATAACTACCATCAACGCAGCCATTGTTGTGATATCGGGGTTTATAATACGTGCCAGTGTATAGACTGCGATACTGAGCCCCGCATGACTGAGTGCAAAAGCACCAGCCCTGATAAATGAAATGGTGTTCCCAAGAAAACCTGAAAACATCTCGATTATCTCTATAAGTGTTTCTGCAACATATTCTAAGACCCCATGGGGGAAGGGCTGCTTATTACCCAGAAAAAAGAATCCCAGTATATTTCTCATCGAAAAGATGCATAGTGGAACAATGATAAAGGCAATCAGCTCTGATGTTACAGGGTATACCCCCGTCTCAATGTAACGAACAAACATAAATATTAACCCTGCATAAATCATAAGTCCGACCAGCCCCCGTGCTCCAAAAAAGGCATCGCTATAGTCTCTCATCAGGAGACCATTTATGACATTTAACAGAATACCTACTGCTATAAAGGCCGCTCCCATCATTATCACAGCAAAAAAGAGAGACATTATATTTTCCATAGGATGAAACCACAGCGCAGGCAGTATGTGTTCATTGCTAAAGAAGCTTCCATAGAAAAACCCGAAAACTGCAGCAGAAACTCCACAAATTTGCAGGATACTGCCTGCATCTGCAATAAAACTTTCTCCACTTTTTCTCCTTCTGGCAATCAGTTTCATAACAAGCCCCGCAAGAGCAAGCACAAGCCCCTGGCCAACGTCCCCGAACATTACTCCAAACATAAGGACATAGGTGATGGCTGCAAATGGCGTGGGGTCCAGTTCCGTATTTCCAGGCAGCCCGGCATTTTTAACCAGAAGCTCAAAGGGTTTGAACAGGCGATTGTTTTTCAGAACTACCGGTGCATCCCTTTCGGCTTTGGTTGAGACTACAAGAAAAAATTTATCTCCACATACCCTCCGTAAAACTGAAGTTAGTCTGTCAGTGTCTTTTTTATCCATCCAGCCGCTTAGAAACATGGCTTCCCGGGAAAAGAGAAACATCTTCTCTGCATCAATGATGGTCTCACGTTCCAGGTAACCAGCATAAAGCCCTGATAATTTTGTTAACCATCCATCCTTCATCCTGTTGAAACAGTCTTCAATCCTTTTCAGGCGGTTTTTCAGTGTGTAAATCCTCTTGCGCAGATGGCTGGTTGATGCAGCCCGCAGCTCTATCGAGTTAATCTTCTCGGTTTCATCTTCGAAGCCGTATTTTTCTAAAAACTCCAGCATTTCTTTTTTTTTCTCAGACATTGTAATGCCGATAATATATCTGCCGTGTTGTCTTATAATATATGAATCATGTGCATCTAATAGCTCTTCATGATAATCAGCATGTACTTTCCCAAAAACAAAGCTGCACAGCTTCATTCTTTTGATCACATCTGCATCGATACCAATCGAGATTAACTCTTCAAGGATTGAAATCAGCTCCTGGGTCTGTTCGGTTTTTCTCAAAAGTTCTATATGTAATTTTTCAAACTGCTGAATCTTTTTTCTAACAGAACTTAGATAGGTCTCATCACTAACTATATCACCCTTATAAGATACCTGAAAAACAGCTCTATCAGAACTATCGCTTCTGCCATCACTTTCGAGGTTCAGTGCTGAAAGGAGTGATTCGGTCATCGTGATTATTTCCCTGACCTTTGTCTCCTCCTCGTTCAGTTCAGCCTCCATTTCTGCATCAGTCGACATTTCTTCAAAATCCTGCTTAGTCAGATGAATCAGTTCCTCGTTGCCCAGCTCATAGATCAATTCATCGTATAGCTTCCTTTGAATCCCTATACTAACCTTTCGGATGTCAGCCTTGGAAAACATGTTAAACCTCACAGATAATTTTCTTAGAAATTATGTCCAGGGAAACATTAAATCGAAGGCCTTCAATTATCCGGAATAGATTTTGTATCTGATAATAGAGCAGCCAAAGATATGAAATAACACAGTATATGGAATGGAAATCTCTTGAAAAATTCTTCCAGATATAGGACCAGAAATACCTCTCCAGTTCATTTTCAATATATGAAACTTCAGGTATTCCACCCGAGGATTGGTCAAGTTCTCTATTCATCTGTCTCTCTATTTTGATGATCAGTTCAGCCTTACCATTGAATTCATCGATAAAATCATAGAGAGAAGCAATATGGCTCGAAATCTTATCATCATCCCACCCGTAGTTCTGGCTGAGGCGAAAGCTCCAGACAATCCTAAGCAAAACAATCTTCCTGAGCATAACCTCCTGAAAGATGCTCCTCTGAGGAAACAAAATCTCTTTCGAAAAATCAAAGAAATATCTGACAGCACAAAAATCTATCCTTCTCTCAAGCTCTTCATACCTGGCAGGGAAATCATCAGCTATCACATTATTAAGATAGGTATTGCCAAGCAGGGACTTAAACTCATCCAGTGATATATCTCTTTGTAACAAATCCTTCTCAAATGCATTATACGGGCTTATATCATTCCACTGCTCGATAACCATTGTTCTGCCAAAAGCCTTTGCCAGAAGCAGCTTAACATTACCTGTCTCAAAAAAACGCAAAAAGGCTTTAAAAAGGCCCCTGTAACAGTCACTTGATTCTATAAAAAGCAGTAATTTCTTTATTTGATTGCGAAATATTATTTCCTTGGTCTTATTATGGTCTTCTGCGTCATCTTCTGATATAAGGGAGGGGAAGGCAAGATGGGGTTTTTGCGCGTTGATTATTTTGATATAATCATCCCGCCTTAGCATCTGATCGCGCAAGGCGTGAATCTTTGCATGCATGTAGTTTTTATCTGCATAAGGGTTCATTCTTCAGACCAGGATTTTAGGTTCCTAAGACAATTAAAACTATCCTTTCCTTTATCGCCTTACAGAGCTCCCTATCCTGAATCAGAAGGTCCTTTTCCTTGTGTATTTCATTCAATTCCTTCTTAACATATTCATTGGCCTCTTCAACTTCTGACTTAAATCTCTTTTTATTGCTTTCAAGAATTTCAGCCTTGGCCTGAGCCTTTTTGTTTTCAAGCTCAAATCTCAAGGTTTCAATTTTCTTTTTATATTCCAGTTCTGCATCTTCGATATCATCTGAACATACTCTTTCAACCTCTAAGATCTTTTTTATTAGGTCATCCATGGGTATTTAACTGATTTATGAAATTAATTCGCTTCGCTCATCCCCGCTGAAACAGCGGGGAGAATGTTGGAATAATGGAACGCTGGAATAATG
>Ga0114930_10002876_pt1 | contig 15361 bp, 13 predicted proteins | sample AnhtaG_FD_87300 | JGI IMG/M metagenome (GOLD analysis project Ga0114930, IMG submission 87300) | Deep subsurface microbial communities from Anholt, Denmark to uncover new lineages of life (NeLLi) - Anholt_01485 metaG | ecosystem: Environmental > Aquatic > Marine > Oceanic > Sediment | place... | reverse complement strand
GGGATTCTTTCCGGTTAACCTGACCAATGATTAGAGGTTCTGCAATGCGTATTATAGTCTGTATCAAGCAGGTTCCTGATATAGCCGAGATGGAGAAGATGGAGACCGATCCCAAAACCGGGACCATTATTCGAGAGGGGATGCCTGCTATCGTCAATCCCTTTGATGAATATGCCTTAGAGGAGGCGGTGTCCTGGAAGGAGAAGCAAGGAGGTGAGGTCGTTGCCATCAGTATGGGCCCTCCACAGGCAGAGGACGCACTGGTAAAATGCCTGAGCATGGGAGCCGATCGGGCCATCTTGTTGAGTGACAGGGACTTTGCAGGCTCTGACACCATAGCAACGACATATACCCTGGCCAGGGCCATAAAGGAGATTGGAGATTTTGATCTCGTCTTCTGTGGACAGCAGGCTATTGACGGAGATACAGCTCAGGTAGGCCCCATGCTTGCGGAGAATCTCCACATTCCCCAGATTACCTATGTGAACAGGATTGAGATCGAGGGCAAACACGTGGTGGCCACACGAGAGGTGGAAGATGGATATGAGGTAATCCGATGCAGGATGCCGGTGCTATTGACCGTGGTAAAGGGGATTAATGTTCCCCGGGTGCCCACCTATAGCAGCTTAAGCGAGGCCATGGACAAGGAGATTCCCGTTTGGACAGCAGAGGATCTGGATGTAGAAATAAATCGTCTTGGTCTCCCAGGCTCTCCAACAGCAGTTACCAGGTTCTGGTACCCTGTTCCCAGAACCGGAGGACAGGTTCTGACAGGAGAACCACCTGAATTAGCTGAACGTGTGGCTGAGGTATTACTGAACATATTGCAGGGTTAACTCCATATCTGAGGAACATTACGTGGGAATCAGCATTATCGTAGAAAAATGTACGGGCTGCAAGAAATGCGAGACTGCCTGTCCCTTCGGCCAAATAGAGGTCATAGATAAGAGGGCGGTTATTAAAGAGGGATGCACCCTTTGTGGGGCGTGTCATGAGGCATGTGAGGTCGAGGCCATTGAGCTCGAACGCCCGATACTTCAAGGGGCCTCTGATTTAGATAAGTACCGGGGGGTTTTTGTATTCGCTGAACAGCACGAGGGGGCGCTGAGGGCATGCACTTTAGAGCTTCTGGGAGAAGGAAGAAGGCTGGCCGATAAGCTTGGACAGGAGGTGGCTGCTGTTTTGCTCGGGGATAAGATGGAAAATCTTTGCTCGTTGCTTGCTGCCCACGGTGCAGATAAGGTCTATTTGGCCAGCAACTCTAACCTCAGGTTTTACCAGACTGAAAGTTACGCAGCGGTTCTGACGGCTGTTATTTCGCAGCATAAACCCTCTGTTTTTCTGTTCGGTGCAACAACTACCGGACGGGATTTGGCTCCAAGGGTGGCAGCACGAGTGAGAACAGGGCTGACGGCAGACTGCACCTCGCTGGATATTGAGGAGGGGACAGGATTACTCCTTCAGACCCGTCCCGCCTGGGGCGGTAATATAATGGCCACCATTAAGACTGCAAATCACCGGCCACAGATGGCCACGGTAAGACCAAAGGTCATGAAAAAACCCAAACCAGACCCCGATCGCAAGGGAAAGGTCATCCATATCCCGGTTAAGGTCAATCCAAAAGGAATGAAGACAAAACTATTGGAGGTCATAAAGAGCAGAGAGCAGACGGTCAATCTCGAGGAAGCAGAGGTCGTTGTGTCTGGTGGAAGGGGCTTGCAGAGCGCTGAGAATTTCAAGGTTGTTGAGGAGTTAGCTCAGGTATTGGCCGCGGCGGTTGGCGCGTCTCGGCCGGTAGTGGATTCAGGATGGAAATCTCATCCCTATCAGGTGGGCCAGACGGGTAAGACCGTGCAACCAAAGATCTACATTGCTTGTGGTATCTCAGGGGCTGTTCAGCATCGCGTTGGAATGGAGAGCTCAGATACGATTGTGGCGATTAACAAGGACCCGGATGCGCCCATTATGCAGATCGCTGACTACGCCGTAGTCGGGGATCTGTTTCAGGTTGTGCCGGAATTGATCAAAGAGATTAAGTCAAGGACGAAAAAAAGCGAATCCCCGAAGGATTGATCTTCGTTTGTTATAAGGAGGGGGAAGGATCATGGAGATAACCTATCAGTTGACAAGGAAGCAGGATTTCTTTCAGAGAAACATTAATAGTTTTGTGAACCAGAAAATCAGCCCTCGGGTCGTGGAAACCGATCGAGACGAGGAATTTCCCCGTGAGGTAATGGATCAATTAGCTGGAAATCGTCTCCTGGGGTTGCTCGTGCCAAGGGAAGAGGGTGGAGAGGGAGCTGGCTTTCTTGATCTTTGCCTGGCCCTGGAGGGCATCGCAAAGCTATGCCCTACCTCTGCTCTCATGTGCTCAGTTCAGAATCTCGGGGCGCGGCTGTTGTCCAAGCAAGGAAAGGGGGCTCAGAAAGAGAGATACCTGCCGGATCTTATGGCAGGGAAAGCCATTTTCGGTTATGCACTGCCTGAGGTGGTGTCCTTAAATCTCACAGATGTATCGCTGTCGGTTTCCAAAGAGAGGGACGGCTTTGTCCTTAATGGGGCTGAATGTTATGTGGTCAATGGAGATGTTGCTGAGATGATGTGCCTATTTGCAAAAGATGAACAATCAGTTTATGGCTTCCTCGTAGAAAAAGAGACTCAAGGTTTGAAAGTCACCAGGCAAGAAGGCACGAGAGGAGCTGAGGCCCGAAGCACGTGCAAGGCCATTTTGGAAAACTGTCGCATCCCAGCGGATAATCTGATGGGAGAGGAGGGAGCTGGACAGGAGATTATGGCCGATCTGATTAGCGAGGCCTCTTGTTTTACAGCGGCCCGAGCGCTGGGGATTGCTCAGGGCGCCCTGGACTATGCCATCCAATACTCCAAGCAGAGAGAACAATTTGGACGTCAGATAGGAAAGTTTCAGGCCATTCAGGTTATCCTGGCAGATATGGGTGCCCGGGTGGAGGCTGCCCGCCATCTTGTGTATAAGGCCGCAGCCGTGCTGGATCAGAAGAGTAAGGACAGATACAGATTCTCTTCCATTGCCAAATATTTTTCATCAAAAATGGCCATGGAGGTGGCCGCAGACGCTGTTCAAGTTGGCGGCGGATATGGGTACACGAAGGATTATCCCTTAGAAAAGATGATGAGGAATGCCCAGCTCAATCAGATACTGGACGGAAGTAATCACTCTCATCAACTTGCCATTGCTAAATCATTATTGGGAGATGGGTTCCGGTGATGGGAAAATCATTTTTACATCAAGGTAGCTTAATGGTATCCTGTTAAGAAGCCAAAGTGGAAACGGATTAGCCAAAAAGGGGGGGCATTTCATGAAATTGAGACTCTTTTTTTTGTTTGGTATACTTCTCTTCTCTTTATCCAATGCGTATGGTGAGGAGTTCAAAGGGGTCCCTTTCCCTTCCCTGATCTCCTCTCTCAAACTCTCTGCTCCCCCTTCGTTTTGTGACGAAAGGGTCCCGATCGAGATACAGGGTATCAGGGAGAGGCTCGAAAAGGAGCTCCTTCTTTCCCTCTGGGATCGACCCCAGGTGATTCTCTGGTTAAAGAGGTCCACGCGCTATCTGCCGTATATCGAAAAGATGCTCAAAGAGAATAATTTACCGGACGATCTCAAATACATTGCCATTGCTGAAAGTGCCCTGAGACCTCATGTATCCTCAAAAAGAGAGGCCATAGGATTCTGGCAGTTTATGAGGGACACGGGCCGAAGATACGGTCTTGCTATCAATGAACACATCGATGAGAGGCGAAATCTGTTTGCATCAACTCAGGCGGCAATTCGGTATTTTAAGGATCTTCATGAAAAACTGGGATCATGGACCCTGGCTGCTGCTGCCTACAATATGGGTGAACAGGGTGTTGAGGTGGAAATTCTGGAGCAGGGGACCGATGAGTATTACAACCTTTATCTCCCCATTGAAACGCAAAGGTTTATCTTTCGGATTCTATCCGTAAAGCTGATTCTCTCAAACCCGGAACGGTATGGCTTCTATCTCTCTGAAGACGACTACTACCCGCCTTTGGAATTCGACCGGATTCACCTGAACGGTTTACAGGATATCCCGATACGGATTATTGCCCGGGCAGCTAAAACCCATTTCAAGGTTATCAAGGACCTGAATCCGGAAATCCGGGGTCATTATCTGACAAAGGGAAGTCATACCATTCTGATCCCAAAGGGCTCGGCAAAGGATTTCAGCTCCCGATTTCAAGATCTCTTTAAAAGGTGGGTGGAAACTAAAAAAGAGATGGTCTACATTGTCAAGAAAGGGGACAACCTCTCTTTGATTGCAGATCGGTTCAATGTGCCCTTAGTGGCCCTCCTCATCTGGAATAAGCTTGATCTAAGGGCACACATCTATCCAGGCGATCGCCTGATCATATATCGGAAGGAGTTGGTGCCTATGGAACCTGAGAAGGCGGTACCGGGGAAGGGTGAAGAAAACCTATAGCCTCTCCAGGAAAACCTCACTACCACATTTTTCCTGTAAGGCCCTGGTTACTTTTTCGTAATCCTCCTCTGTTTCCATCTCCACGACCAGATCTTGCTCATCCAGGACCTTCAGGTACCCGTAGGATTTCATGATCTCAATTACTTGCTTTTCATCCGCTGTAACCCATCCTTTCATCCTGAGGACCAGCTCTTCTCCGGTGAATGCCCGTTCAATGGTCAGCTCAACGTCCCTCTTCTTTGCCTTCCATCCCAGAACCGACGGCTTGACGATAATGGGGGTTACAGGATCATGCATCGCAGCACAGGTAAACCAAAGTTTTGCCCTGATCATATGCGCCTCTTATTGAGAATTTTGACCAAATATATAGACAAGGATACAACACTGTCAAGTTTATTGAAAAGACCGCGACTGAAGTTAGGGGCTTCGCCCCAATTGGAGTATTGGCCCGCCCTGGCGCGACATTGCTAGAACATAGGGTGGTCGTCGCAATATTTCACAATCTAGGTCTTTATACGGATGCTTTACAAGCCAGGTCTGGGCCAGGGAGTGATGGAGTATTGGAGTGATGGGTGAACTTGTCCTCCTTCACTTTGTTCAGGACAAGCTCACTAAGTGAAGGAGAGGAAGAAGAAAATGGTTATTTCCGCTTTTAAGACCCATTGTTCCAGCATTCCAGCATTCCATTATTCCATGCGCCAAGCAATAGCCAACAGCCTCAAAAACCCCCTTTAATCTTCCCGCCATGCGGGATAGAAATTCCGATATATCTAATTATGTCATATCCCCAGAGGGATTAAATCCTTGACAATATGTGACGCCATTTCCTATCTTTCCTTCAGAACCTAACTGGATTGTATAGGAATTTCCTTTTTTGAGATTGCTTCGCTGAGTTTATCCTGAGGAACGAAGAGCTCGCAATGACAAGATCAGCCTACCAATGTCATTGCGAGGAGTCCCGAAAGCTTTCGGGACGACGAAGCAATCTAAATTTATGAATAATGATGTTATCAGAGGCGGATAAATCTGCGAAAATCTGCGTCCCACTTAACTGGAGATCAACGTATGGAACTTGAAAAGGTCATAAATGAGCGCCACAGCACAAGGGCATTCCTGAAAAAGCCACTACCTCGAGAGGTGATCGAAAAACTGCTCACCCTTTCCACCAAGGCCCCTTCAGCAATCAACCTTCAGCCCTGGGAGTTTACGGTTGTCATTGGAGAGGAGCTCCGGCGTTTAAGCAGGACTCTGGTAAAGAGATTGCGTGAAAGGAACATCTCCTGTGGTCCCGATGCAGTGAGACCCTTACCAGAGTATCTCATGGATCGCCAGCGGAAACTGATGGACTGCATCCTACCCGGCTTAGAAAAGGGAATCAAGTTTCAGGATTTCATAAATGAGGGTTCCTGTGATTTTTACGGTGCCCCCGCAGCCGTTATAGTGACCATCGACCAGGTTTTTTCAAAATCCAGATTGGTTGACCTGGGTATTACTGTAGGCTATATGGTGCTTGCAGCCCATAATATGGGTTTGGGGACATGCCCAATCGGGATCATAAGTGCCTTTGCCGATGAAATCAAAGAAGCGTTAAGTATAGCTGAGGAAAAGGATGTTGTTATGGGTATAGGCATTGGATACGCCGATCCTGACTCCCCGGTTAACCTGGCCAGCTCCAGCCGCGTGCCCGTACATGAGGTGGCCAGATTCTACTAGGTACGGAGCAACCTTATATTCCTCTTTAGCTTTTCCAACCCTGCCCGTTCAAAGGCAGTCTTTCCAAAGGTGCTTTTAAAATGTGGCTCGGTCATTCCAAGAATACTATCCGTGGATGGAAGTGAGACAATTTCAGGGCATTTTCTATTTAAAGGACAAACCTCCTGGCAGACATCACAGCCAAAAAAGGTATTTCGCATTTTTCCGGCTATCTCTTTATTGATATCATCCTTTGACTCGATAGTTAGATAGGAGAGACATCTGGAGACATCAATGTGAAACGGGGCCTTCAGGGCACCTGTGGGGCACCTATCAATACATTCGGTGCATGAACCACACCTGTTTTCCGGCTCCTTAAAAGAGGGGATAGGAAAGCGGGCTGTGGTCAAGATCTCAGTTAAAAAACAGTACGAGCCATGACCTGGGATAATCAACATATTGTTTTTGCCAATAAAACCAATTCCGCTGCTTACGGCAAAGCTCCTTTCAAGAATAGGTGCAGAATCAACACATATCCTGGAGCGGCTTTCAGGAAACCTCTCTGTTATGAATGTGCATAGTCTTTTCCCCAATCTCCTCAATCGGAGATGATAATCTTCTTGTTGGGGCGTGCTATATCTCGAGGCAGTGAATCCGTCAGCTGTAGATGGCTTGCTTGCGGAATATGGATATGCAAGAGAGATTATAGTCTTTAATCCATGAAGGAGTCTTTTAGGGTCTCTCCGGAGATCTATGCTCCTTGTTAGATAAGGCATATCGCCTATTTCAACATCTCGCAGCCAGTGAAGAAAGAAGTCAAAGTAGATGGGTGTCTCTGGTTTAGAAAAGCCGACAGCAATAAATCCGAGCTCCTTGGCCCTGTCTATGGAAGCCTGGTTAAGCATAGTAAACTAAAGTTAAAAGTGCCTAAAGTGAGCTAAAGTGCCTAAAGTTATCATTCCAGAAATGCACAATCCAAAATCCACTGCGTGCTTTCCGTTCCTCGTTTCTCCTAATTGCCTACTTGCTTATCCAGCCCTTCAAGGAATTCCCTTACCCAAAGCGGATTGTATATTACGACATAAGCAAGAAAGAATGCTGTCAGGGGCAAAAAGAAGATAGCCAGGTCAAACAATATGATGCCTGAGGCTAAAAGCAGACGTTTTTGTAGGCTCATAATTATCTATGTATCATAACCCTTATCTTTGATCAAATCAGGAGAAAATAAGGTAGAATCCCTGAACCCTGTTAGAAGCTTTGTCAGCCATAGGCGAATTAGATTCAGCTCAACCTTATTTGTTTTTTACCCTGTTAGATAAACCGGAAAGCCCTTGCAGTTCTCATTATTAGATATGTTAAGGTACGATCTGTGCTGTGAATATATCAAAGCATCTAACAGGGTGAACCACGCCATAAATGGCAAAATTTTCTTTCTAACAGGGTAAATGAACTTGACTTATGGAACCTGCCTTTGTAGGAATTACACATGAATATCCTTGATCTTATCATCCTTGGATTGATGACCTTTTTCCTTATCAAGGGCATATTCAGGGGCTTTTTCAGGGAGATATCTTCTCTTGCTGGTATCATTTCTGGGTTCTTGATTGGCAATCACTACTATCACCCTGTAGCCAACCTTTTAAGGGTCCACATCCCTTTCGAGAGATTCCTTCCTCTTATAAGTTTTGTCATTCTATTCATCTTGGTGGTTATTGTCTTCAATCTGTTTGGTCTCCTTTTACACCACCTCTTTAAAAGACTTTTTATTGGTTGGTTTGATAGAAGCCTTGGTGTTTGTTTTGCCCTGACTAAAGGGGTTATCATCTGTTATCTCCTGATCGTACTCCTTACCTTTTTTATGCCCTCAAAGAATCCCCTGATAGTCAAATCAAAGGCAGCTCGTCTGGTGATTGTCACCTATCAATCAATGGCCAGGCTCATTTCACCAGATCTCTACAAGACCTGGAAAAAGAGAATCTCTCAAGAGTCTGGAAAAGTGGGTAAGATGATCTCTGAGGGGAAAGAGGCGGTTAAAAGCATCCCCGAGATCCTTCCAGATAAAAAAGAATAGCATTGTGTGACTCACTGTTGAGTAATGGGGTTAGTCCAGATACATTGAGAGCCTTAATTATCCGTCCAAGCGCCCTGGGCGACACCCTGTTATTGGCTCCGGCCATTCATCAAATAGCCGATAAGGTAGAATTAACATTATTGGGGAGAAGACCGGGAGTTGACTTCCTAAAACCCTTCTTAAAGGATTCTCTTGATTACGAAAAGGGAGGATGGCATACCCTGTTCTTGGAGGAGCCAAATTGCAAGGATATTCTCTTCCCTGAGGTAGACAGGGTAATCTCCTTCCTCAGTGACCCTGCCGGTAAGGTAAAAGAAGCCTTAAAAAAGTGCCTGAAACACATCCCTGTCTTTTCATTTCCACCTTTTCCACCTAAGGAAGAAAAAATCCACGTTGCACTATATTTAGCATCATGTCTTAAGGAATCTGGATTGCCTGTTAATCCTGAGGAGGCCATAGAAGAGGCTGGCAGGAGACCCCTGCTTACAAAAAACAAGCCATCGAGATCGGGGGGCATGATTGTTTTGCATCCCGGTTCTGGAAGCAAAAAGAAAAACTATCCACCTGAATTCTGGCTTGACCTGATAAGGGGAAGAGATCTCGAGATATTTCACAAAAAAGTCCTGCTTTTAGGGCCCGCAGAAGAGGAATGGTATCAAATTTTTGCCAAAGAGCTCTCAGGGGAAGAAATAGAGATTATTATTTCCCCCAATAAAGACAGACTTCTATTGTTGCTCAAAGAGGCCTCCTTTTACATTGGACACGACAGTGGCATAACGCACCTTGCAGCAATGCTTGGAACACCAACAATAGCCCTCTTTAGAAACAGCTATCCTCTTCAGTGGACTCCATTAGGCCCGGATGTTACGGTAATTGCTGGTGTTAAACCGCATAAGGTTATCTATAAGAAGATTAAGGAAAAACAATGGGTTTCCTCAAGATTCAGGAAACTCCGGTACGAATTTATGTCTTGACTGATTTCGCTACAAAGTGGTAAAAGCAAACGTAAGCGTTCACAGGTTCCGGGTTCAACGTTCAGGGTTAGGGACAAGGACAAAATTGAAGACCCGAAGTCCTCGCACAAAAAATGCTGGTTTTGCCACATATTTGCCAATGCGCCGCCAACTTTCAGATTGGCAACGACGAAGCCGGGCGTTTCTCACATAAATACGCCTCCAAAATGGAGTTCGGGGACAAGAACGTAACCTTGAACCTTTGAACCCGTGAACGGCTACAAGCAAACATCGGTAGTAATTTTAGAGGCGAGGAAAAAGTATGGATTTTTCATTATCCATGGAACATGACATCTTAAGAAAATCTGTACGGGATTTTGCTGAAAAGGAGATCAAGCCTGTAGCCAGGGACCTGGATGAGAGAGAGGAGTTCTCTTACGAGACCATGAATGCCATGGCTGGACTTGGCCTTTTTGGTATGTTTGTATCTGAAGAATATGAGGGCCAGGGAATGGATTATATGTCCTATATCATTGCTACTGAAGAAATTGCCAGGGTTGATGGGTCACATGCTGCCACCATCGCTGCTGCTAATTCCCTGGGTATTGGGCCCCTTTACTATTACGGAAATGAGGCACAGAAAAAAAGGTATCTCCCAAAGGCATGTAGGGGCGAGACCCTCTGGGCCTTTGGGCTGACCGAGCCTAATGCCGGATCGGATGCTGGGAATACGCAGACAACCGCTGTTCTTGATGGAGACGAATGGGTAATAAATGGGAGTAAGATATTTATCACCAATGGGTCGACTGATATTACTGCTGGCGTCATAGTACTATCCAGGTCAGGGACAAGGGAAGATGGCCGGCCGGAACTAACATCGGTTATAGTGGAGAGGGGTACCCCTGGCTTTGAGGCCAGGACTATGCATGGTAAGCTGATGTGGCGGGCATCCGATACGAGTGAGCTATATTTTGAGGACTGCAGGGTACCAAAAGAAAATCTTCTGGGTCCAATAGGCCATGGCTTTCATCATATGCTTGGAACCCTGGATGGAGGCAGACTCTCCATCGCTGCAATGGGTTTAGGGGGAGCACAAGGTGCCTTTGATATGGCCCTCAGGTATTCCCAGGAAAGGATTCAATTTGGCAAACCAATATCTACCTTTCAGGTCAATGCCTTTAAATTGGCCGATATGGCAACAGAGATAGAGTGCGCGAGACTGCTCCTCTATAAGGCCTGCTGGATGAGAGACAATGAACAGCCGATTGGAAAACTTGCGGCCATGGCCAAATTATACTGCTCTGAGGTCATGGGTAGGTGTGTTGACCATGCTGTTCAGCTCCATGGGGGTTATGGGTTGATGAAGGAATATGATGTTGAGAGATTCTATCGAGATCATAAGCTGTTAGAGATTGGTGAAGGAACAAGCGAGGTTCAGCGGATCGTGATCTCTCGATTAATTGAAGCAGTGTAACTGTTCAGGTAGCCACCAAGGCACCAATTCCAATTGTCAATTTTCAATTTTCAATTGTTTTTGTCTTGGTGTCTTTGTGGCTGAATCGTTGCGAAGGTTTTTGGTTACATGTTAGACAGAATTCTCGGTAAGGATATTGCCATCTATGCCAAGGCCCATCGGGGCCTGATAGTGGTGGCAATTATCCTGAGCGCTATATCAGCCTTATTTGTTGTGATACCTGCCTACCTCCTACAGCCCCTTATTGACGAAGGAATGAAAAGCACGAGTGATCCTGTTGAGTGGAGGATTCCCTGGCTCATATTCACCCCTCCCTTCTCATTTGAGAAGACAGAGCTGATTCTGGTAACAGGGATCTCACCGAACCGATTGCTCATCCTTCTTTCCGTCGTTGCCTTCCTTTCAGTGGTCTTTAAATCGATTACCCGGTACTTAGGTGAGCTTGCAGGAGCAGCCTTCTCAAACCGGGCCATTAAAACATTACGGGTCGATCTGGCTGAAAAGTTTATCTCCCTGCCCCTCACATTTTATCATAAGCGCAAGAGTGGGGAGCTTATAGCAAGGGCTACAGCAGACCTGACAGTGATGCAGGGTTATATAAGCAATATCATTATCGGTCTTGTACAGCATCCCTTCACAGCAGCAGTCTTTGTTGCCTATCTCCTTTTGATGAATTATAAACTTACCATACTGACCATTATTGGTATCCCCTTAATTGTTGGTCTGGTCAGGCTTTTTGGCAGCAAGGTCAAAAAACATTCCACCAGGGTACAGGATGCAACAGCCGAGGTGACATCAAGCTATCAGGAGATTATTTTATTACTCAAGGTCATTAAGGGATTCTGTAGAGGTACATATGAAGCCGAGAGATTCAGGAACCTCGCCGGTAATCTGTATAAAAAAATTATGCACTGGAATAGGTGGCAGATGGGCATCGGGCCCATGATGGATGCAAGTGTATTCTTGATTGTCCCCGGTATATTGCTGATAGGAAAGATTTACTTCCAACATACCTTGGGAGAGCTTATTGCAATGCTTTATGCCTTTGCCGCGGCCTATGCCCCTGTGAAAAATCTGGCCAGGATAAATATCAATTTGAATACCCTTCAGGGCGCAACAACAAGGGTCTTTGACATAATGCATACCGTGCCAGACATACAGGATAAGCCGGGAGCAAGGAAGATGGCGAGATTCGAGAATACCATAGTGTTTTCTCATGTTGATTTCAGCTACAAGCCAGGGAAATTAATCTTGCACGACATCTCTTTTACAGTAAATGCAGGGGAAATGGTGGCCTTTGTGGGTTCCACTGGGGCAGGTAAGAGTACCCTCTTGGATCTCATTCCCCGCTTTTACGATGTAGTCTCTGGCTCAATAACCATTGATGGAATGGATATCAGGGATGCAACACTGGAGTCCTTGAGAGGTCAGGTTGCTACAGTAAGCCAGGAGAGCCTCCTTTTTCATGATACCATAGCCAACAATATCAATTATAATGGAGGCCAATGTAGCGAGGAAGATATTGAAAATGCGGCCAAGATTGCCCAGGCCCACGATTTTATCACGGCCTTTTCAGATGGATATGAAACAATTGTTGGTGATAGGGGAACCCTTCTTTCTGGTGGACAGAGACAGAGAATTGCCATAGCCAGGGCTGTTCTTAAAGACCCGGCTGTCATGATTCTTGATGAGCCTGCCTCGGCCCTTGACCCGGAGAGTGAGCTCCATATCCAGGAGGCCATAGAGAAGCTGCTTGGCCAGATGACCATCTTCATTGTGTCCCACCGCCTGAGTACAATCAGGAGGGCTGATCGAATCTATGTTATGGAGGATGGTAGGATTGTCGAGTCAGGCACACACGAGAAGCTTATCTCCGCAAACGGCAGATACAGGGACCTCTACGACATCCAATTCAGGCCCTAATTCCCCCTGGGTGCCAGATGGTCTTTGCGCCACAATCTAACGCTAAACGTTAGGAATGATCTGATGATTCTTCCTGTGGCAATGGAATGGAAATCCGATCTTAGTATTGGTCAGGAAGTTAAGATCTTGGAGATTCCCTGGGACTATTTGAGGCAAGAGATAAAGGACAGGGGGAGCTATCTTTTGGTCTTACAATTAGAAAGGGAGAGGCGCATAGAGATTGGTCGATTGGGCAAGGTCGTGTTTCAAAAGGGCTACTATATATATGTGGGTTCCGCAATGAATAGCCTGAGGGCCAGGATTGAAAGACACAGACAAAAGAGGAAAAAAAAGCACTGGCACATCGATTATCTTACCCAGGAATCTGACGGTTTTCTCTCCCTCCCGATCAGGTCCTCCCAAAGGCATGAATGTGAGATTGCTGAGGCCCTTTCTTCAATCATGAAAAGCGGGCCTCCGGGGTTTGGATCATCAGATTGCCACTGTTTAACCCACCTCTTCCGGAGCGAGAAGAATCCCCTTCAGATAGAGGCCTTTCATGATGTTCTCCAGAGATTCAGGATGAGACATCCTTTTTAATCTTTCGTTTTACAACAAAAGCGTTGTACAACCAAATCGTTGTATGTCAAGCAAAAAGTGATATTTGCCAGTGATGAGAAAACAAAAAAGAGGGGTAGCCTTAGGCGAAGGGAATAGCTATCAAACCGATAAAGACATAAGGTCAGTTGCCAGGATAAGCTCTCCCTGGTAGGTCTTCCGGCACTGGGTTTCTCTCTCACTCCTCAGACATTCCGGATAACAATGGGTTAAGAGAAGCCTATTGACCTCTGAGCGGGTAGCTATATCACCTGCCTGGGATGGGGTAAGATGCCCTTCTACCTCTTCTCCCTCAGGAAAGGAAGACTCGAGGATCAAAAGGTCTGCACCTCTGGCCAAATCCACAATTGCCTCGCAATAACCGGTGTCTCCTGAATAGACAATAACTCTCCCTGAATTGTCTTCTATTCTAAGGCCGATGCTATGTGGGGAATGGTTCACGGGAGCGGATAGTATTATGAAGCCGTCAAATTCTTTCTTGTCCTTTCCCCCCGTGTTTAATTCCTCTATCTTCATGAGGCCGGCAGGAAGGTCAAGCCAGTTCCCGTAGGGCCTTTTCAAGAGCTTCAAAAACTCATTGATTCCTTTTGGCCCTATTACGGTAAAGGGTTTTCTCTTTTTGAGGATAGGTGGATGCCTCGTGGCAAAGATGAAATGGATGAGATCAGCCGTGTGATCTGGATGAAAATGGCTGATGCCTATGTAGTCGATATCCTCGTGGCTAAGGCCCGCAAGTGCCAGTTGCCTGACCGTTCCCGGCCCTATATCCATCAAAAGGAATTGATCCTCAATGAAGATGGCAACGGAAGGGGATGCCCTATCAGCAAGCGGAATAGCCGTGCCTGAACCTAAAATAATAATTTCCATATGCTTGATACTTGATATTCGAAACTTGAAACTTGATATTTGGAGAAGATTGGCAATTAAATACTGAGATAACAATCATCAAATTAACTTTCTTTCTTACCTAGTTTCCAGTTTCCAGTTTCCAGTCAACCCCATCTTCCGGGGATACGTGTCTTACAGAACTTACATCTGCCAGCGTTTATGTTGAATTCGGCAATATTATATCCTCTTCTTCTTATCAGGACCTTATGACAATTATGGCAATAGGTATTGTATCCATCATGACCGGGGACATTCCCGATATAGCTATAGTGTATCCCTTCCTTAAGGGCTACATCCCTTAAGAGTTCCAGTGTTTTCACCGGGGTAGCCGGCAGCCTGTTCAATTTATACCGGGGGAAAAAGCGCAAAAAATGCAGGGGATAATCAGGCCCAAGTTCCTTTAATATCCAGCCACACATTCTCTTTGTCATCTCTGGTTCATCCACGTATCCAGGAACAACAAGGGTGGTCATTTCAAACCAGATTCCTTTTTCGTGAAGAAGCTTGAATGTATTAAGCACTGGCTGAAGCCTTCCGCCGTTGAGCCCCCTGTATATATCATCGTCAAACGATTTGAGGTTTACGTTGGCAGCATCTAGATAGCGGGTGAGATCCTCGAGTGGCCTTTTATTTATATATCCATTTGAAACCAAAACATTCTTTATACCTTCTGCCCTTGCAAGCCTTGCAGTATCATACATGTACTCGTAATAGGAGATAGGTTCCGAATAGGTGTAGGCGATGGAGGGAATGTTTTTTTCCTTGGCTATCCTGACAACATCAGCTGGAAAGAGTTCGGAGTGCTGTACTTCCTCAGGTTTTCTCTGGGAGATCTCCCAGTTCTGACAATTAAGACATCTGAAATTACAGCCGGTAGTGGCTATGGAGAATACCTCGGTGGCTGGATAGAAATGGCTGAGAGGTTTTTTCTCAATAGGGTCAATATGAACGGCACATGGGTTTCCATAGGCAAGGGAGTAAAGCTTTCCTCCTATATTTACCTTTGACCTGCACACACTCCTGTCTCCTGGGGTCAGGTAACATCTGTTTGGGCATACCATACACTGGACGTCCGTCCCATTTGTCGTATAGTAGAATCCTTCGATTGACCATTTCCAGAGGCTCTTGGGGGCGTCGTTCTTAAAGACATGGCCCCTAATATCGGCCTTTTCCTCTTTTTTATTCTTAGGCCAGAAACAGTGCCCTTCTGTCGCTATAAGAAGGGACAAAACCCCCATCTCTTTTAAGAATTCTTTCCTGCTTATAGATCGTTTCATCTCATTAG
>Ga0114930_10002875_pt1 | contig 15373 bp, 13 predicted proteins | sample AnhtaG_FD_87300 | JGI IMG/M metagenome (GOLD analysis project Ga0114930, IMG submission 87300) | Deep subsurface microbial communities from Anholt, Denmark to uncover new lineages of life (NeLLi) - Anholt_01485 metaG | ecosystem: Environmental > Aquatic > Marine > Oceanic > Sediment | place... | reverse complement strand
TTGTCCAGAACCAACAACTAAAACATTTCCTTCCCTTACTGATTTAACATTTTTATATTCACTTGAATGAATTTGTAATATTGTAGGATTTATTGAATCCATAATGTCTAATTTTTTTGGAGTTTGAAAGAATCCAGTTGCGATTACCACATTTTGGGCAGAGTAATCTCCATTTGATGTTTTAACCGCCCATTGGGAATCAACTTTAGAAATTTCAGTTACTTCTATATTAAACTTGATAGGAAATTTATTAATTTCAATATAATCTTCAAAATATTTGAGTATCTCTTCTTTTGGTAAAAATTCATCAGGATGAAAATTAAAATCTTTGTTAGTTACACCGGGAAGATTAATCATGCTGTTAGGGGTTACAAATGTAAACGAATCCCATTTTTGTTCTCTCCAAGCAAATGCAGGTTTATCAGCTTTCTCTAAAATGATATGATCAATTCCTTCTTTTTTTAAGAAGTAACTTACAGATAATCCTGCTTGTCCCCCACCGACTATTATAGTATTAATTTTGTTTATTTTTTCCATTTTAAAGCCTCCTTTTTTAGTAATTACAAGAAGAATAGACAATATATTGATACGGATAATATTTCAAACTTTATCTACTAAATTTTATAACAAAATGAAAGTTTTTGATGAGTTATGTTTATAAATCATTAAAATTCAAAAAAAAAGAATTATAAGCACTACACCTGGCTAGGAGGTTCGACCTTTTTAAACTTTGTCCCAATTTCAAATGAAATTGGGTTGGAAAGGTAAATTCAGCGTCTGATTTCAGATAAAATTCTATGGAAAAACTAAAGATAAGCAATGAACTCAATAATAGATGTATATAAAGGAAATTAGCCTAATTATAAATTACTTGCAGATTATATATAGTTTGTATGGTGAAAATAATACGAAGTTAAGTGTATAATCAAATTATTATGAAAGAAATATGTCATAAGGGATTGGCTAAATTAGTTGGAGTTTATGGGTCAAATCCTATAAATAAAAAAGATTTATTTGAATTAATAGAAGCATCAATAGAACCAGATCTGGAAAATAGAAAGAAAATAGAGAAAAATTTGCATATTATTCCTAAAGTGGTACCAATTCTATTCGATTGGTTGGGTAAACATACTATAGGAGCAAAGGAGATGGCAATTATAAATTTGAGGAAAGCTTATAATGCTCATTTCAAGGATGATCCTTCTTGGATTAGGTTTTTAGGGTGGACATTACATTTCATTACAGATTGGGGAACACCGTATCACTCCCCTATTTCGGTAGCAAATCCCGTCATTCCTAAGACCATAATTGGAGGGATAGGTATGGGATTACTAGGAATAATTGCTAATCGTAAGTATGGTTCAAAAAAGATGCTAGAAGGTGCTGCGAAATGGGGTTTGGTTGGGACTGCTGTTTCTGGTGGTTCCAGCTTAATTAATCTTTATTTAGAACATAACATTTTTGAAGAACAGTGTGATGAATTCTGGGATAGGTATGAGAGTATAATAATTAGAGAATTCACATCTCAAAAAGAAATTTTACACCTGCCGAGATATTTTGAAGAAGCGATTGAAAAATTTGAGGAAAAGATGAACGAATTGCGAACTATCTGTAATAATACATCTCCTAATTGGATTTTGTCTATTGGTGGAAAAAACTTTGCTGATTATATGGCTCAAATTGCTGAAGTGATGGATTTCGCAATCCAAATCATTAATTATTATTGAATTTCTTACTGAAAATAATATCACATCAACTTTTCTTTTGATAGGAGAAGAACACTTCTTAAAATGCAGATTTATTATTATTAACATAAATTTAAATACCGTCTAATTCTTGTATTTATCAATCCGTGGCTAATTAAGTATTGAGGCGTAAATCTATTGGAAGATTCTTTAATATTTTATAAAAAGGAAGGGGAGTCTAAAGAAAAAACGTATAAGATTTTGTTCACAGGTTTGGATGGAGCAGGCAAAACAAGTATAATTTTAGCTCTACAGAGGGAATTCTCAAAAATAGCTCTAATTGAACCAACGAGGGGTGCTCTAAGGAGCAGTTTTAAATTGTTGGGAAGGGAAATCACCGAATGGGATTTAGGAGGTCAAAAGAGTTATCTTATTTCCTACCTAAAAAACCCCAACAAATATTTTGATAAGACAGAAATCGCAATCTATGTTATTGATATATTAGATGCCTCTCGTATAAAAGAATCTCTAAGTTACTTTTATGATGTCGTTGATAAATTCAAAGAATTGAAAATTGAACCCCTTATCAATATTTTCTTTCATAAATATGATCCTAAGTTAATTCATATCCTTGAAGAACAAATTCAATCTGAAATACTTGCGTTAAAAAAAGCTATTACTGAGACAGCGAATTATGAGAAGATACAATTCTTTACAACATCAATATATAATCCATACTCGATCATGAATGCGATGTCTAAGATATTACTTGATTTATTTCCAAAATCAGAGTTATTGCAAAAAACGATTGAACAATTTGCGAGAAAACTAGATTGTGAAGGGTTAATCATTATCGATAAAAATTCGATAATTTTAGGTTCCTGCTTCAAAGATGATGAGTCAAAAAAACTTTTGAGTAGCACAATTGCTTATTTTTTGACACTTAATGATGTATTTGAAGAGATGGGAATAGAACAACAAGAAGATCAAATAGTTGTCAGAAAAATGGGAAAATATTTCTTGTTCAAACCAGTCACCTTAAGGGAAACAACTTCACCTTACTATATGCTTGCACTAAAGAGCCACGATCCGTTTGGGATCTATTTTATGAATAAAGATTTTAAAGCATTTGTTAATATGTTCAACGATATTGTTAAGAGTTAATCCTCATCTTTTTTTTTAAGATTTCCCTATTTCGTTCGTTCTGATTGTCTACAGGGTTTGTGTGAGTGGCAAACGATGAGTATTTCGAAGTTGAGAGTTGAAATGAGAAGTAAGGTAAAGAAAGTAAGAAAAAAAATTATTCTGGTTAAATTTCTAGTTTTAGCATGCTTATTACCGTTTAATAAGGTGGAATACGTACACTGTCTCTGAACCGGCTACATTTACGAGATCGTATCCGTTTTTTGTCATATAATTTTCGATATACGCTAACGCTGAGGAATAAAATCCTTTTTTTTCGAATTTCATAGTATTGACTTCCGAAGAACTGGCATGGCTTAGAGAACGACCAAGCAAATTTATTGAGATGGTATCAATTTTCACTTTATATCTACCTTTAAATTTGTAGTTTTGGTTTATACTACTTTAAATTTAACTTCAAATTAAGTATTAAAAGCATTTAACACTTTGGGTCAAAAATACTAATAAACAAGAATTAATAAAAAAAAATAAATTAAATTGCTATTATTTCATTCGAAAACTTATAACGCTTCTTCTTTGGAGATTAAATGTATCTTTGGCTAATGTTCGTTTGGAAAAGTTGCTCTCCCGGATTAGTTTGCGTGCTACCCCCTCTTTTCGACACGATATAGAACTGAACTAACGAGTTCTCGTGCACGAGAGTATTACCTCTCCATTTTTTATCTTCCGACTCAAATTCGACAACTTCACCAAGACCAATGCCTTTTCTTGTAGTGAATTTTAATTTTAAACTCTGTAAAGCCTTAATCAATTGTGTCTCATTTAGTTCTGATTTCTCGTTAAATTCTTTATCTTTAAACCTTAGGGATTCGATAGCAAACGCTTTAAGGATGTCTTTATTCATTGCTTCCCAAACTTGTGCGTTTGCGTAAAACTCTATACCTATAAACTCGCCGTTGATAAAAGTAGCTATTCCGCACTGATTTTTAAGATTTTTAAACGATTTTACAATTTTCTCCGTTTTTTTTTCGATATTCTCAGTCATTTCTAGATAACTCTGAGTTGGGGCAATATTAGCGTTGTATTTCATTTCTGATCTATAGGCTTGGATTTCATTCCAAACTGAGCCTTGACCAGCAGAAGATATAGCTGCGTAAGCAACGTTGGGGTGTAGTCTTGTACTAGACGATTTAAACCCTTTTCCCTTTCGATAGTTCCATCTCGATTGTTCGACACACTTAGCTGGGATCGTATATTTTTGTTCCATAGCTCCTTTATTGGTACCAGAAATGTTTTGCTTTCCTCCTGCTGCCAAAAGGATCGGTTCCCATATGGTTCTATCTTGTTTTCCACCGTGAACGGTTACACCAAAAGGGATTAAGACTTGTTTATCGCTATTGTTTATAACTTCCAATTGACTAACCGTATCTGTTTCATTTATGCTTATTAGGTCTAGCTCTTCGGCTTCTTTCACACTAATAAATTCTAAGGTTTTACCCTTATAGATAATCGGGATAATTGTCATATTACCGTGAGATTGAGGTTTTTCAAATTCCAAAATTTCTAACGGATTTTCGAACAACATTTCTACAATTTGAACACTTACATTTTTCATTGTTAATTTTCCTCCTTTTTTTTATTGTTGCGTACTTCTTTATGCTCTTCTTCCAAATTTACTTCTTCATAAAGGGGGTCTATAAATTGGTTAGCAATCTCTTTACCATTTTTTGTAAGTTCAACTCCATAAGAGATTTTTAATTTTCCATTCTCAGTCACTTTATTAACTATAGCACCTTTCATTTTTGACGCTTCCTCTTTTGAAACTTCCATCTTCTGGGTTTTAATTATTCCCCCCCTCTTTAACGCACCTATATGATAATTAATGTTTTGGCGCTGAACTTCCAATTTATTTGCTAAATCCACAGGTCGTTGAGAACTTGACGAAAGTTCCCTAAGTATTTCTACTCTCATAGGATTTCGAAACACAAGACCCACCTTTTCAAAGATTGGCTTTTTTTTTTCTTTTTTTTCAGGCATAAAAAATCACAATATTTTTTACTGTAAAAATTCTTTTTACTATAAAAACAATTATTACTTTTTCTATATAAATGTTTGTGTTGAATTTTGATTTTTTAAAACTAAAAATTGGTTGAATTTGAGCAGAAAGAAGACTATAAAATACCTACATTAACAATTAAATCTTAAAAAATTCTACTAGATATCGATACCGACTTTTTCTTGAGCGATAAATTTTGAGGAATTTAATGCTTTACTAGCCGTAACTACCCTAGTTTTTCGCATATTTACTATAGTTTCTATATTTTCAAATTTACTTTTTTTTAAGAACAAATTAAGATATTTACCCTCATCAAATGTTAAATTTAAAGATTGTAGAAATTTAGGATGACGATAAATTTTCCAATCGATATTTTGCATAGTACAATTGGGATGATAAATCAAGATTATAAAGAAGATGACTATGAGAGTTTTCTATTATTTCTAACTATAGTAATTATAAACCTATATTTCGAATAATTTAACTTGATTCATTCTTTTTCTAACGAAACTGGTTATATTTTATTAACGAGTTCAATCGGACTTAAATTGTAAGATTTAGCTTTAAAAAAAGCAAAAGGTTGCATGGTATTGAAAAATTCGGATATAATTGATGTGTTTTTACACCCAAAATCTGTTGCTGTTATTGGTGCTTCAAAAAAATTAACAAAAGGAGGATTTCGGATAACTACTAACCTTATAACTAATAATTACAAGGGAAAAATTTATCTTGTTAACCCAAACGCGGAAGGAAAACTGTACGATTTAGAATTCAAAAAAAATATTCTAGATATTGAAGATGATGTCGAAATTGCTATATTTTACGTTCCAAATCGATTTATCCCAGACATTTTAAAAGATTGCGTAAAAAAAGGAGTTAAAGGAGCGATTATCGAAGCTTCAGGTTTCGAAGAAGTCGGTGAAAAAGGTTTGGAATTGAAGAAAAAAATAATCGAGGTAACACAAAACTTCACGAAAATCAGAATCGTAGGACCGAATTGTATGGGACTTAGTACTTTTGATGGAGATAGCGATAGCGAAGAAAAGGAAGGGTTTTTCTCAGGGTTTGGCGTTTTTTCTACTTTTAAGAGAGGTAATATTGCGTTAATTAGTCAATCTGGTATGTTGAACGGAGGATATTTAATGCATATTATGACGAAATATCCAAATTTAGGGTTTAGATATTCCTGTTCTATTGGAAATAAAACAGACTTGAGCGAAATAGAATTTTTAGATTATATGCTAACGGACGATACTGTGAATGTTATTGCTATTTATTTAGAATCGTTTAGGGATCCGAGGAAATTTATTGAACTATGTAAAAAAGCCAGATATATGCCAAATAAGACCATAATCTTGCTTAGAGGTGGAGTTACATCTCAAGGTCAAAAAGCCACTCTTAGTCATACAGGTTCTATGGCCGAAAATGCGCGGTTAATCAAGGGAGTTATTAAGCAATCAGGAGTAATTTATGTTAACAGTTTTTACGAACTTTTTCAATACGCTCGTTCATTCTCAATCATGTATACAACTGGAAAAAGTTTCCCTAAGAAGGGTTATGTTTCATTCATAGCAGGTTCTGGAGGTGCTGGAACAATAACTGCCGATCTTACTATGAAATACGGTTTAAAACTTCCCATTCTAGAAGATAAAACCTATAGTGTCCTCGTTGATGTTTTTCCCGATTGGATGCATCCTAATCGTTTTGCTTTTGTAGATATTTGGCCTGCAATGGAAAAAGCTATGATGAGTAAGATAAAGCCCGAGGTTGTAACCCGTCAAGTCTATAAAGCCTTATTAAAAGATTCTAATATTGAAGGAATCTTTAACATGCTGTTTTGCTCAAGGCAATTCAGAGCATTGAATAATATTGATGACATCATTAATATTGCTGAAAAATCGCCCAAACCATTTTACTTCTGGTTAGTAGGTGAAGCGAAAGAAGTCCAGAGAATTTCAAAACAGTTAGGGGAGCATCATCTCCCGAATTTCCCCAGTTTGGAAGAAATGGTAAAAAATTTCAGTATTTTAGTTCAAGAATCAAAAAATTCCAACTGTGCTTAATTTATAATTAAACTTTATAATTTTTTCACTTAGAATAAAAAAAAGGAATAAAATACTCAACCCTAAAACCTGAAGTTTTCAAGACTGAGATTTAAAATCTAAAATTTCACTTTATCTTTTTGTAGTTTCCAAGCCCCGTATCCTTGAATTAAAAAGCAGAGCAAAAAGGAGTATTGAGAGAACTTTTGCATAGAAGCTTGTATTATTAGTCCGTCTGGCGTTATGGATTTTGGTATACTGATTAAAATTATAGTGTAAATAACTGCTATGATTAACAGCGCGATATATATAAAACCATATAAATTAGGGTAGTCTCTATTGTATAGAACGGCAATAGTAAAAAAAACTACGCCAAGTACGCCGGTAATATTAAATAAATTAGCAAACATCATATGCGTTTTGTCAAAAACATCCCAAGGAGTGAGAATCGTAGCGATTAAAAAAACGATGGAAGTTAGACAGATTAAAGAACCAATTCTAGCTATTAAGTATAGCTTTTTATCGCTTTTAAAATACGATGAGATTACGAAAGCAAAGGGGATAAATGAAATACTTAGTATTGATGCCGATATTGTAAATATTGTAAAGGAAACAACATTTGGAGTTCCTGAAAGCGCTATAACACGACCTAAATCGCTAAAAAAATTACCCCAAAAATAATATCCTGGACTTAGAGGGTCTATCATGGTACCTCCTTTGTAAAATAACATAGCTACAGCTGTTAATATTATGTATTGAGTGGGCCCGAATATTATAAATAAAGAAGCAAATAATTTCCAATTTTTAATTAACTTCAATAAAACCATCAAATGGTTATTCTTTATATTATTTTTAAATTAACGTTTTTAAAGTTCGAAAATAATAGTCAAAACTAAAAAAAAAATCAAAAAAAAGGTTCAGATTTACAATTATTTAGATCGTTAAAATGACGTTGTTAAGCATATTTTGGTTTGGAGATGAATCCAAAAAACATGAACAAATTGATACCAATATCGATTAATTCAGAATAAATGCTATAGGAAAGATTTGCATTGATTAGGATTGTCCTCAACAAATTTGAAGCGATAAAACAAATAAACGCGATTCCGATGATCAACCCGTTTGCTTGGACGAGACGTTTATTTTTGTACATAAACAAAAACATAAACGCAATTGCAATGTAGATTATTATGGTGATGAACGGAAATACAAGATTAAGGAAATTTAATGTAGGGGCTAAGACAATAACCATTGCCGTCACCAATGCAAAACCAAACATTATTCTCAACCTTAACTTGTTGAACTGTTTTTTGCTCATCTCTTTATTCTTATTCATATTAAAATATATAAGAATTGCGTCTAAACCAATGTACAATATAGGGATTAAGTTTACAATTATTATGAAAAACCTGATCTTCACTAAAAGTAAGACGAATTCCGTGCTAAAAGTTTCAGAAATAACTACTAAATTAAAAAAGAGATCATAGATTTTTGCGCAAGTTAATATTCCAAAAAAGGATCCGAATAAAAAGTAAGCATCTGATATATATATTGCTTCTTGTCTTAACCATTTTCGAAAAAGAAAGAACGACATAACACCTAATACTAAGGTTCTGCCAATTATAGCAACTACGCCTATCCATAAACCTTCACTACTATAAATTGCTGTAATTAAACGAGACCAGTATAACGAATATAAAACGCTAAAGACTATCGTTAAAGCAAGAATTACGGTAATACTACTATATAGAAACTTTTTCTTTTTGCTTTCCATTTTTTATAACCTTTTGACTTTAAAGAAGAGATTTCTATTTTAATAAAATTAAAATATTTTATCTATTCTAAACATTATTTTGGAAAATTCATTAATAAACCCTCTTTTTTTTCATTTAACTTAATTTTAAGAAGAAGGATTTCCATTATTTTAGAAACGGTTTAGCCTGTTAAAAAATATTTTTTTAGAAACAACGGATTTGTTTTTGGGGTTTTTATGGTATACTTTAAAATTAATGGCTTAGGGTATAACTGCGGATATAACGAGGATAAATGCCCAGAAGAGAAGCTATCTTGTATAGAATGTATTAAAGCCCGGTTAAAGGAATTAGGGTTTGAATTCGATTCAACAATAGAGATATTTAAAATAGATTCTATTGAAAAACAGCTTAAATTAGAAAGGGAAACAATTTGGCATAAATTTTTAGACGTATTAAATATTAAGCACATAATTATAATGGATAAAGGATCGGGGCTAACACTGTTAAACTACGCAGTCTCAGGAGTAGATATCGACGCTGATTTGTTGAGTGGCTTTATTCAAGCTAATATAACTTTTTCCGAATCGGGGGAGGTTTCGAACCAAGATATTATAACTTCCTTTGAATATCAATATTATGAGTTTCAATATAAAAGCTTTAACATTCTACTCAAGGATGGAGATTATGTTAGAGTTTGTTTGATACTTGATCATAAAGCTTCTAACAAACTGAGAAATCAAACTTTTCGATTTATAGAAAAATTTGAAAAAGAGTTCAAAGAAGAGCTTATTGCTTTTCAAAATACAGGTGCCATTAGTTTTAATAGCATGATTGATGAGATTGTAGAGTCGTTTAATATAAGTCTTACGTTTCCAATGATTTTAGCGCACTCAATTCCCCCGTATGAGTTAGAAAAAGTAAAAAGAAGTTTAATTCAAAATGCAATATACAACCTCGCAAAGGAAATGCTTGCGGTGAAACCTTTCTTTTTTATTTATAACATGCTTAATCGTCTTAAAAAAATCGTAAATATTGAAGATGAAGTCGTTCTTTATGAAATTCACCAACTTTTAGAAAGACAAGTTATCGCTCCTACGCCAATAGAAGCTATAGTAGATAATATAGAATCAGGCCAAGCTACAGATCAAAAAAGAGAAATACAAACTAGCTCAATATCTTCAATTATTAGGAGTGATGCCAACATCGATGAGTTAAAAGACCAATTAATAACAATGGACGAAGGATCAGCACGAAAGTTAATTAAAGAAATAATGAGAAAAGCCAAAATGGCAGAAAAAGATTCAACTTATCGAGTAACCCTAAATGAGTACAATAAAGCGCTTTTTATAGCTAAAAACTTCAAATTCAAAGAAGAAATCAATAAAACCTCTCAAAAAATCTTTAATTTAGAACACAAAACCAAGAATATTGAATTAGATTTTAATATCGAAAAAGCAGAAAATGCTGAGAAATATGGTGATTTTATTAATAGTATTAACTATTATCAAAAAGCATTAGAAATTCTTGACGGCTTTAAAATTTATAATATCACTGACCCAAGGCTAAAAAAGTTTAAAAAGAAAATATTTAAGCTTCGGGAAGAAATTTAATTCTAATTAATAGACACTTTTGTAAGAGGTTGTAAAACATTCAATATATACTAAAAACTTTTTTACGTGCTAATATTACACAAATTAACTTTAACTAGAACTTTTTAATCTTTATCTACACAGATATTAGTAATCATGAAAAAAACGGTAAAGGTCATAGTATCTGGAGATGGCGGAGTAGGAAAAACCTCATTTTTGAATCGCCTTGTTAACGATCGTTTTTTCGATAATAGTAAATTAACCAGGGGTGTTGATTTTTATTCAAAAAACATTTATGTTAATGGCGCTGAATTCAATTTTATAATGTGGGATTTTGCCGGGCAGAATCAGTTCAAAACGCTATTAAACGACTTTGTCGAAGGCTCTCTCGCCGCCTTAATTCTTTTTGATCTAACGAGAATCAATACAATAGAAAATGTCTATGATTGGATAGTTACACTTGAATCTTTCGGGCGCATTCCTATTGTATTGATAGGAACGAAAAGTGATTTAGTTAACCCTTATGAATACCAAGTTATCGATAATTATATCTCAGAAATTATACAAGAATATGACAACATAATCTCTTATATAAAGATATCGTCAAAGACAGGGGAAAATATAAAAAATGCTTTTGAAATTTTAATAGAAAATCTGTGTCTTCAACAATAATAAATATAGAATTTTTTTTTAAACTTTCTCAATCCATCCAAATTCATCATCTATATCTAACCGCTGAATTCCTGTTAAGAGCTCAAATATTTTTCTAGTAAATTCACCTGGTTTACCCTCACTAAAAACCCTTTTTTTATCGTCAAATACAACAGATTTAATTGGAGTGATAACGGCAGCAGTTCCAGAGCAAAATGCTTCGGTACAAGAATCTTCAAACAGTTCTTTGTAGGAAACATCCCTTTCTTCCGTTTTCATCCCTATTTTCTTTGAAGCTAATTCTAGTATTGACTTTCGAGTGATACCTGGTAAAATTGTTCCAGCTGTTTTTGGAGTTACAAGAGTTCCGTTAATGACCGCAAAAAAATTCGCAGTCCCAACTTCATCTATAAATTCCATATGCACAGCGTCCAAGAAAATAACTTGCGCAAATCCCTTTTCCTTAGTTTCTTTTACGGGTAGCATAGATCCAGCGTAGTTACAGCAAGTTTTAGATGCACCAGTTCCACCGGGGGCAGCTCTTGTATATTTCTTTGTTATTTCTAAATCTATACCCTGAAAACCTTCAGGAAAATAGGGTCCTACTGGAACCGTGAACATAATTAATTTGTATTCTTTAGCAGGTTTTACTCCAACTATGGGGCCTGTTCCAATCATTATTGGGCGTATATAGAGTGCTCCCCCACTATCATAGGGGGGTATATAATCCTCGTTAGCTCTCACCACTTCCTTTACTGCGGAAACAAAATCTTTCACATCGTAATTTGGCATTAAAATTCTGTCAGCACTATTATTGAACCTTTTTGCGTTTTCTTGAGGTCTAAAAAGAACAGTCTCTCCATTTCTAGTTCTTAAAGCCTTCATGCCCTCGAAAATTCCCTGCCCATAGTTTAATATGCAGGCAGCGGGTGAAATCTCAAATTTACCGAAAGGCATTAATTTTCCTTTATCCCATTTACCATCTTCGTAATTTGAAACAAACATTTCTTTTGTTTCAATAAATTCGAAGCCTAGAGAATAATAATCTATATCTTTAGCATCCATAAATATCAAATTTTTGAGTGTTTTATCAGATTTATTTAATGAATAGTTTATTAAAAAATCTTATTGATAATAAGTAGGTTATTCTAAATCGATATTTTTTATTAAACTATTGGAGAAATCAATAAAAATAAATAAAAAAAACTAGATTTATAAATTAATTTCAGAAATTTTCTAGTAAAAAAAGTTTAAACTCAAGAATTATGACAGTAACCCCTCGCAAGTCAAACGAATTTAAACTGGTTATTGCCGGTTTAGATAACGCTGGTAAATCAAGCGCTTTAATCGCTTTAAGACAAAAGTATAACTTCTACGAGCGAGTTAAAAATTTGAAACCTACAATAAAAATAGATTACAGTTCTTTTAAGTTCCTTAAAACCTTCCGCGTTAATTTCTGGGACATGGGAGGTCAAAAAAAATTTAGAAAAATTTACATCAATAATCCTATTTATTTTGAAGATACAGATTATATTTATTATCTCATAGATATTCAAGACGAAATTAAATTTGAAGAAACAGTAGAATATCTTCACGAGTTACTAGATATTTATAGAAATTTGAGTTATTCTAATGAGGTAATAATCTGTTTTAATAAATTTGATCCCCAGTTCAAAAATAGTGAAGAATTTTTAGACAGAGCGAATATGATAAAAAATTTGATTAAATCTCAAAACAGCGATATTAAATTTGAATTTTATTACACATCATATTACGATATCTCATCAATTTCGAAAGCCTTATCTCACTCGTTAAATACTTTATTAAATTTAGAAGTTATAGATAACGAATTGAATAAACTACTAAATCAGTTTAATTGTAGATATGCTATTTTATACACAGATTCGGGTATAATTATATCCGACCATTACATGGATACGATGGACATTCGAGAGTTTGAAGAGAAAATTGGACGCAGAATTAGCGAAGATCTTGAATTTTTTCAGAGATTAAAAGATGAAAATGTTAATATAGACGATAAAATAATATTCTCCGAGGAAAAAGCAGATTATGTTAAAAAATTTTCAATTACATCAGAGAATAAAGAAAATATTTTCTACATAGGAATAAGTACAACAATAAATAATATTGATGAAATTAAGATAGAATCAGAAAAATTAAGGAATGTTTTACAAACTAGTTTCACCTAACCTTAGACGGAATCAATTTTTACTAATGTTTTATAGATATTGATTTTTTCAAAACCTCTTGTTTTATTTTTGTAAATAAACAAAAGCTTTTTCTAAATTATTGAGTTACTTCATATATGGCGCTTCAAAAAATGACTGCTAAAAAAATCATTGAGAAAAAAAAGCGTGGTGAAAAAATCGTAACTATTACCTCGTACGATTATTCATTCGCTAAAATCGTCGATGATTGCGGGATAGACTTAATTCTCGTAGGTGATTCCCTTTCCATGGTAGTTCTTGGATATAAAAACACTTTGTCTGTTACAATGGACGAAATGATTCACCACACTAAAGCAGTGGCGCGAGGTGTGTCAAATTCTATGGTAGTTGCTGACATGCCCTTTTTATCGTATAAAATTGGTATTAAAGAAGCAGTAAAAAACGCTGGAAGGTTTATTCAAGAAGGCGGTGCGGAAGCAGTGAAAGTTGAGGGTGGAGCTAAAATCTGTCCTACGATAAAAGCTATGATCGATGCAGATATACAAGTAATGGGACACATTGGGCTAACTCCTCAAGCAATATATGAATTTGGAGGTTTTTTAGTACAAGGAAAAACCGTAGAGACTGCCAAACAGTTAATATTTGATGCTAAGAAGTTAGAAAAAACAGGAGTGTTTTCAATTGTGCTTGAGAGCATTCCCTGGCAAATTGCAAAATTAATAACAAAATCGGTAGACATCCCTACTATTGGTATTGGTGCGGGATCGCATTGTGATGGGCAAATACTAGTCATAAACGATATGTTGGGGCTTTTTACAGATTTTAAACCGAAGTTTCTCAAATATTTTGGGGAAATTGGTAATTCCGTACGAAAGGCTATAAATAGTTATAAAAACGAGGTAGAAAAAGGATTGTATCCTGATACAGAACACTCCTACGAATTTCCAAAAGATGACTTGAATAAAATTGAAAGTTGGTTTGAAAGCGTTGAAATAGAAAAAGAAATAAAATAAGCACAAGGTTTTGATAACTCAACAACCTAGTAAAATGGACATAAAGTTGTTAAAAGATTTTAAATGATTTTTATTTTCAAACAATTGGATATATCCTCAAAATATATTTAAAATACCTTTTCATTAATCAAGAAGAATTTAGAGAATATGATGTAAATTATCCAAAAGTATAATTAAATAAATTTTTATTAATAATAATAATATAAGAACTTTGTTTAATGTTATAAACTTTAAAACAAAGACAGAATAAATTAATGGAAGTTTTAAAATGGTTGAGGAATACGATTATCTTTTTAAATCTATTGTTGTAGGTGATGGAGGAGTTGGTAAAACAGCTCTTACTCTCCGGTTTTCAAAGGGATTCTTTACCGAGGATTATAAAATGACAATTGGGGTTGATTTTCATGTGAAAACAATTTCAATCGATACTTCTGAAGGACTTCTTAAGTGTAAACTCCAACTCTGGGATACAGGGGGTCAGGAACGATTTAGTTCCATAAGGCCAATGTACTATAGGGGATCATTAGGAACAATACTTGTTTTTGATCTAACAAATTCCGCAAGCTTCGAACATTTACCACAATGGATAGAAGAAGTTAGAGCAAACATAAAAGCTGAAATTCCAGTATTGCTCGTTGGGAATAAAAGCGATTTAATTGACCAAAGAGCTGTTACAATTGAAGAGATTAATAAATTTATCAATAATTTCAATTTATATTATATGGAAACTTCAGCTAAAACGGGTAATGGAGTTGGGGATTGTTTTTATATTCTTGCGTGCTTAATGATAGGACAGGGTGTTCCTGAGCAATTGATTGCAAATACTACAGTTTATGCTCCGGGGAATGGACCTAAAAAAGGAAGCCAAACTTCCACATCTATAACTCCTTCTAGCGAACCTAAGGATATATATGCCGCTCGCCCTGACCCCGAACCCGAACCCGAACAAACTACAGATTTACAGCCTGAAATCGAATACGGGGCTCCACCTGTCCCTGAACCAAAACAAACTAAATTAGTAGAACCTGATCCTTTTTTTGAACCAGAACCAGAAATCAAATACGAAGCTCCACCTGTCCCTGAACCTGCACCGAAGATAGAACCGCAACCTACTCCGGAAATCTCAACACCTGAACTAACCGAAATAGAATTTAAAACTCCTGATGAAATTCTGAACCATGATTCTGTGAAATCAGAATTAGAAACCTCTAGTGACGATAAGGTGTATAAACCTAAAACAATTCCTTTTAC
>Ga0114930_10002873_pt1 | contig 15380 bp, 14 predicted proteins | sample AnhtaG_FD_87300 | JGI IMG/M metagenome (GOLD analysis project Ga0114930, IMG submission 87300) | Deep subsurface microbial communities from Anholt, Denmark to uncover new lineages of life (NeLLi) - Anholt_01485 metaG | ecosystem: Environmental > Aquatic > Marine > Oceanic > Sediment | place... | reverse complement strand
TCGGGCTTGTAGGGTGGACGCCCACGAAGACCCTTACCCTTGTAGAGCTTGATCAAATCACCACACAGGCCCTCCCAGTCGAACAACTCCTGCAGAGCGACCAAGAAGTGATCCTTCTTCAGGACGCGATCATAAACGAAATCGCCAAAGAAGGAGCCCTTGCCGGTCTTATGAAAGCGAGGAAACCTCGACATCGCATCCCTACCTCCCCACAAAAGTGGATATCATCTTCATTCATTATACGCAAACTATATCCATGTGCAACCACAACAGATGCAGTCCTGATTCGGGCAGCAAGAACCGCCGATTTATTCAACACCCTGGGCCAGAGTGTGCTTGCCAAGCCGTGCCTTCCTTGGTACAATGCTAGGTAGCTGCTTCGCCGACGAGCTAGGTCAGCAAACTGGTTTCGCGCGTGTGGCGGGTGCCGTACAGGCTCAGTCTTGGAGCGGGGTGATCGAGCACTTTCGCCGGACACGGTGCGTCATGCGCCAGAGAGGAGAGCGCGAGTGATTCCGGAGCATGTCTTCCATCAGGGGTTCATTCGCGAGCAGAGGGCTTGTGTGCCAAGCACAGAAGCCGTCACCATGTGAGGTGGGCTGTGTCGAAGAGCCTGGCGGTTGAAGAGCAGGTAGTTACAACAACGCAGACAATACCCGAACCAGAGACGAAGCTCGCCCAGGTTCTGGTAACCATCATCGAGCCCTCGCGTGGCTGGATCTCACTCAAGCTGAAGGAGCTGATAGAGTACCGCGACCTGCTGTTCTTCCTGGCTTGGCGCGACATCTCTGTGCGATACAAGCAGACCGTGTTGGGTGCCGCGTGGGCAATCATTCAGCCCTTCTTCTCCATGGTAGTTTTCAGCCTTTTCTTCGGGCGCCTGGCCAAGATTCCGTCAGATGGTGTGCCCTATCCCATCTTCAGCTATGCAGCCATGCTGCCCTGGCAGTATTTCGCGACGGCTACGACCAATTCCTCGAACAGCTTGGTGGGCAGCTCCAACCTGCTAACCAAGGTCTATTTTCCAAGGCTGGTGATCCCCCTGGCCAGCGTATTGCCCGCTATGATCGATTTCGCCATCGCTTTCGTGGTGCTCCTGGGCATGATGGTGTACTATGGCATCGCGCCGACCTGGCACCTTTGCTTCCTTCCGCTTTTCTTGCTCCTCGCGCTGGTGACGGCGCTGGGCGTGGGTCTGTGGCTCTCCGCCATGAACGTGCAGTACCGCGACATTCGCTATGCCGTGCCCTTTCTGGTACAATTCTGGATGTTCGCTTCGCCGGTCACCTATCCGAGCAGCCTGGTGCCAGAGCAGTGGCGGGCCCTGTATGGTATGAACCCCATGGCCAGCGTGATCGAAGGCTTTCGGTGGGCGCTGCTGAACACGGGGACAGCCCCCGGGCCGATGACGGCCGTATCCGTGGCTGCGGCCCTGGCCCTTCTGGTGAGTGGCGCCTACTACTTCCGACGCATGGAAAAGACCTTTGCGGATGTGGTGTAGGGTATGAGTGACCTGGCTATCCGCGTGGAAAACTTGAGCAAGAGGTATCGGATTGGCGTCAGGCAGCAGCGATATAGACGCTTCTCCGAGACGGTGATGGACACGTTCTCCGCCCCCATTCGCCGCCTGAGGAGCCTGGGCAAGCCCACACCTCCCGAGGAGACCATCTGGGCCCTCAAGGAGGTCTCCTTCGAGGTAGAGCGTGGCGAGGTGCTGGGCATCATTGGTCGCAACGGCGCCGGCAAGACCACCCTGCTCAAGATCCTCTCGCGTATCACCGAGCCCACCGAGGGGCGCGCGGAGATCCATGGCCGGGTAGGATCGCTCTTGGAGGTAGGCACAGGCTTTCACTCTGAGCTCACCGGGCGAGAGAACGTCTACCTGAATGGCGCCATTCTGGGCATGAAGAAGGCCGAGATCGATCGCAAGTTCGACGAGATCGTGGCCTTCTCCGGGATTGAGAAGTTCCTCGATACCCCGGTGAAGCGCTACTCCAGCGGCATGCGCGTCCGCCTGGCCTTTGCCGTGGCCGCCCACCTGGAGCCGGAGATAATGCTCGTGGACGAGGTGCTGGCCGTGGGGGACTTTCAATTCCAGAAGAAGTGTCTAGGCAAGATGGGGGAGGTGGCAAGGGGAGGGCGGACGGTGTTGTTTGTGAGCCACCGCATGAGCGCAATCAGACAATTGTGTCCGACGTGTTTGTGGATTGATAATGGGAGGATAAGGAAAACCGGTGCATCTTCGCCGGTGATAGACTGCTATTTGGCAGCTGTTGACAAGTCAGGAGAGACAGCCGAAGCCGTCTTCGATGAGGATCCGGAAAAAGAGTTTCAACTGCGCTGCGTAAGGCTTCTGAACGAAGAAGGTGTCTTAGCGCAGAGGTTTGATTGCGACAATCCAGTGATCATTGAACTCGCTTGTCAAGTACATCGGCGAGTGCCGGGTCTGTATGGTTACCTGTCAGTCTCGAGAGAAGATGGGATAACTGCAATGGTCTCCGATAGTTTCGATGTGGTTCCCAATCCACTTGATGATCTGCCGGTCGGGACGTATTCAGTGCGTATTACTATCCCCGCCAGGACCCTTGGGCCCGGACAATACAGCGTGTACCTCAATTTTGCCAGCCTTCTCAGCTTCAAGGGTTTTAGCGTGGATACGCCAGGTGTAGTCTGTACCTTCAGTCTAGATGATTTTGTGTCTCGTAGAGGTAACAAGCGGGCTGGCTTCTTCAGCACTCAACTGTCATGGGACGTTAGCCGCGTGTCATCATTGCTGCCGACTGAGAACTAGCCGCGTTGTTTGGATGTGGCGACTTGAAGGAACGAATGATATGTACAGAAGCCATGACTCCGAATTCTTTTCGGGAAGTTCCATTCTCATAACGGGCGGTACTGGCTCTTTCGGTAAGAAGTTCGTCGAGGCTCTGCTGCGAGGTGCCCATCCCAGGAGGATCATTGTTTTCAGCAGGGATGAACTCAAGCAGCATGAGATGCGCATGTCAGGGTTCGACCACCCAAGTTTGCGCTATTTCATCGGCAATGTGCGAGACGTATCCCGGCTGCGACGCGCGATGAATGGTGTAGACATCGTGGTGCACGCCGCGGCCTTGAAACAGGTGCCCGCTTGCGAATACAATCCTATCGAAGCGATAATGACCAACATCATGGGCGCGCGAAATGTCATTGACGCTGCTCTGGATACAGGTGTCAAGAAAGTGTTGGCTCTTAGCACAGACAAAGCAGTGAATCCCGTCAATCTATACGGTGCCACGAAACTGTGCGCTGAGAAGCTGTTTGTGCAGAGTAACTCCTATTCTGGTCACGGGGGGACCCGCTTTAGCTGTGTCCGGTACGGCAACGTGGTCGGAAGCCGGGGGAGCGTCATCCTCGTTTTCCAGAGACAGCGGGGAGATGGCAAGGTGACGGTTACAGATCCGCGTATGACGCGTTTCTGGATCACGCTGGAGCAGGGAGTGCGCTTTGTCATGCGTTGCATCGAGGAGATGCACGGTGGTGAAGTGTTTGTGCCCAAGATCCCCAGCATGAACATCATGGACCTAGCAAAAGCGACCGCCCCCGGCTGTGAAGTTGAGTTCATTGGAATACGCCCAGGAGAGAAGATCCACGAGGTCCTGGTCTCAGACGACGAGGTGCGCCACACCCTGGAATTCGATGACATGTTCGTGATCCAGCCAGCACATTCGGGGTGGTCCAAGGGGAACTGGACTGAGGGAAAGCCGCTGCAAGATGGGTTTGTATATACAAGCGCCACGAACACGCAGTGGCTGTCGGTAGAGGAACTGCGAGTCTTGCTGGAGGAGCTCAAGCTACAGTGACAGACAGGGCGCATGTCCTGGCCATTCACGGTAGTGCGTCGGTGTGCAACGGGAGGCTGCGTACGGTGGGTCAATACGGTGGACGTACTGCTTGCGGCAGCGTGCTGAAAAGGAAGGGAGTACTAAAGCATTGACACAGGGCTTAGGGCATCGCGAAGTAATCGATCCGTCTAAGATTCGATATTCCCCTACAATCCGGCTTTTTGATCCCAATGGGCGCGTGTTCTTCTATGATGGCCGAGTGTACAGGGGAGTATACCCACACCGCGTGGAGTTTGTAAAGCGTTTGTTTGCTGAACACGTTGTGCAACCGTTCGCAGGCAGGAAGTTGCTGATCGGTACGTATCTCACGGAGAAACGACTGGATGGCTTCGGACTGATTCTGGAACATGACCAGGTGGAGGTGGTGACTCGCCCAAAGGAATGGTCATTTGTCACCTACATTGAGGCTGCAAAATCATACTTGAAGCTGTTTCGTGAACTTCACATCAGAGGACTGGCCCTAATTGATGGGCACTGCAATAACTTCTCGCTGGCACCAGGCGGTCGAGTGGTCTGGCATGATTTTGGTTCGATCATCGAAGCGAGAAAGGATTCGTTGTCTGGTCTTGGCGAGTTTCTGACAGAGTTCTATTATCCGCTGAGGTTCTATAGAAGGATTGGATACTTCCCAATCATGCGACGCATGGGGTTGCACTGCGGCAAAGACGATTACTACCGTCTCACATCCCACCGTCTGTTTTCTCTGGTTCATTTGGCTCACCAAAATCAAGATCGCTACTGGGCGAAGGGCATCAGAAAAGCGTATTCCCTCTTCAGCAATAGGTATCTTGCTTCTGCGGGGACAACTGAGTTTGCGCGCTTCATTATGTCCAAGCTTCGCGGAGAAGCGTTTGAGTATCGACATGTGAGGAGATTCATCGATTCCCTTTATCGCGAGATCTGTGACATCCCCATCCGCTTCAACCTTACTCAGTGGGGTGATTACCACCAGACTTCCAACCTAAACCAGACCTTGGGAAAACCAAGAGGAAAAAGGCAGACGAGGATCTTTGAGGCATTGAAGGACATTAAGCCGAGTCGGGTTCTTGATCTGGGCGCGAATCAGGGAGTGTTCTCCCATCTGGCGAGTCAAGTATCGCCATGCGTGATTTCATCCGATCTGGACGAAACCGCAGTTGCGAAGCACGCCTACACAATGCTATCAATGAACAAGGACAGTCATATATATCCAGTCCTTTTCAATGCCATTCAAATGAGCGATGACGTCATCAATCGTTATCGTTCGCATACGGTTATGGCACTTGCCTTGACTCACCACTTGAGGCTCTCGCAGCGGTTTCCGTTTGGGTTTATCGCAAAGATGCTTTCCCGGGTAACGGAAAAGGTTTTGTTAACCGAGTTCATGCCGAATGGACTCGGGGGATTGCGCAAACATCCCGATCCTCTTCCCGATGACTATACCCTGGAAAGCTTCCTCCTGGCATTCCAGCCTTACTTTCGTAGCGTTGAAGTCATCGACTATGACATAGGAGCATCGAATAGCCCGCGCACACTGGTTATTTGCAGAAAGCGGGAAGCATAAAGGACGACCGCGATCATCCCCACGATAAGTGAGGAAACGCAGGTCCTGATGAGGAGTTGCCGTGGTAGCTATGCGCGACGAGTTGGCGATTCGCGGTGGCGCGCCGGTGCGCCAGACCATGTTGCCCTATGGCCGGCAATGGCTGGACGGCGACGACGTCGAGGCGGTGGTTCGGGTATTGCGCTCCGACTGGCTGACCACCGGCCCCAAAGTGGGCGAGTTCGAACACGCCTTTGCCGGGTTCGTGGGTGCCAGGGAGGCCGTGGCTGTCAGCAACGGCACGGCGGCGCTGCACGCGGCCATGTACGCTCTGGGCATAGGGCCTGGCGATGAAGTGATCGTGCCCCCGATCACTTTTTCCGCCACTGCGAATTGCGTGGTTTTCCAGGGAGGCACGCCGGTCTTTGCCGATGTGGATGCAGAGACCCTGTTGCTCGATCCCGCTCAGGCGAAAGCCAGTTTGACCCCCCGCACCAAGGCTATCCTTGCCGTGGACTATGCCGGGCAGGCCTGTGACTATGACTCGCTGCAAGCCATTGCCGACCGACATGGTTTGGCGCTGGTGGACGACGCCTGCCACGCCCTCGGCGGAGCCTACAAGGGCCGGCCGGTGGGCACGCTGGCAGACCTGAGCACCTTCAGCTTGCATCCGGTCAAACACATCACTACCGGAGAGGGCGGCGTGATCACCACGAATCCCCCCGAACTGGCCGCCCGCATGAGGGTCTTTCGCAACCACGGCATCACCAGCGACCATCGCCAACGGGCGGCGCAAGGCTCCTGGTTCTACGAGATGGTGGACCTGGGTTACAATTACCGTCTGACCGACATTCAATGCGCACTGGGAATGAGCCAGTTGCGTAAGCTGCCGGGCTGGGTAGCCCGGCGGCAGGCCATCGCCAGCCGCTATGACGCTGCCTTTGCCGAGATCCCCCCCATCGAGCCCCTGGCTCTGCGCGATGATGTGTCCCATGCCTATCATCTATATGTGATACGGGCCAAACTGGATCGACTGCGGGCCGACCGGGCCACGCTGTTCCAGGCCTTGCGCGCAGAGGGGATCGGCGTGAACGTCCATTACATCCCGGTGCATCTGCATCCCTTCTATCGACAGCGGTTCGGCACTGGGCCGGGGTTGTGTCCCACGGCGGAGGCCGCCTACCAGGAGATCCTCTCGCTGCCCATCTTTCCCCGGATGAGCGAGGCCGATGTGAGTGATGTCATCACCGCCGTGCACAAGGTGGTGGAGGCCTATCGACGATGAGCGTCGCCTTTGTGGCCGAGGTGTCCAGCAATCACCAGCGGGATCTGGATCGCTGCCTGGCTCTGATCGATGCAGCCGCGGCCATCGGCTGCACCGCGGTAAAGTTCCAGCTCTTTAGGATACGGGAGCTGTTTGCGCCAGAGGTTCTGGCCAAGAGCCAGGAGCACCGTCGGCGCGAGGCCTGGGAGCTGCCGACCGAGTTCCTGCCCCTGCTGGCCGAACGCTGTCACCAGGTGGGCTTGCAGTTCGCCTGCACTCCCTTCCACCTCGGTGCGGTCGAGGAACTGCTGCCCTACGTGGGCTTTTTCAAAGTCGCGTCGTACGAGTTACTCTGGGACGATCTCTTGGTCGCCTGCGCTCGCACAGGCAAGCCGGTGGTCCTCTCCACCGGCATGGCCACGCTTGGGGAGGTTCAGGGGGCCGTGGCCGTGCTGCGGCGAGCGGGCTGCGCCGACTTGACCCTCCTCCACTGTGTGTCGGGCTATCCGGCGCCGCCGAAGGAGTGCAACCTGGCGGCCATCGAGACTCTGCGTCGGGCCTGTGAGTGTCCGGTGGGCTGGTCCGATCATAGCGCGAACCCCGGCGTGATCTACCGTGCGGTGCATCGCTGGGGGGCCGAGATGGTCGAGTTTCACCTGGACCTGGAGGGAGAGGGCGCCGAGTATGCCGCTGGCGGCCATTGCTGGCTGCCGGAGCAGATCCGGCCGGTCATACAGGCGGTCGAGGTTGGCTTGCTGGCCGATGGCAACGGAGAGAAGGTGCCCGCGCCCAGCGAGACGCCGGAGAGGGACTGGCGAGCCGACCCGAGCGACGGCCTGCGGCCGATGATGAGGATGCGAGAGTCATGGCGACAGGGACGCGGACAGTAGCCATCATCCAGGCCCGCATGGGCTCGACCCGGCTGCCGGGCAAGGTGCTAAAGCCCATCCTGGGGCAGCCGATGCTCTGGCACATCGTCCACCGGGTGCGCTGGGTGCCCGACCTGGCCGAGGTGGTGGTGGCCAGCTCCGACGGCCCAGGCGACGAGCCGATCCGTCGCTTCTGCCGGGAACGCGGCATTGCCCTGTTTGCCGGCAGTGAGAATGACGTGCTCGACCGGTTCTACCAGGCGGCCATCCAATACAACAGCGACCCCATCATTCGCATCACCGGCGATTGTCCCTTCGTGGACCCGGAGGTGATCGGGCGGTTGCTGGAGCTCTATCGAACTGGTCGGTATGACCACGTCGGCGCGGGCGCCGGCGCAGGGGCGGCATTGTCAGGCAACAACCACTTTCCCGCTGGCCTGGATGCGGAGTGCTTCTCCTTCTCCACGCTGGCACGAGCCTGGCGAGAGGCCACCGAGCCCAGCGATAGGGAGCACGTGACCCCCTACAACTGGCGCGTGCCCGGACGCTTCAGGGTGGGCACGCTCTGGTCAGATAGGGACTATTCTCATCTGCGCTGGACGGTGGACCATGAGGCCGATTTCCAACTGGTCTCTCAGGTGTATGAGGCGCTCTATAGAGAAGACAAGCCCTTCCTGATGGATAGCGTTCTGCGCTACCTTGCTAGCCACCCAGAGCTGGCCGAGATCAATCGAGCCTTCATTGGCCAGGAAGGCTATCTCGAGTTATGGGAACCGACGCAGCGATCAGAGCACAGGGCAGCGGAATGAGAGGACAACAACTCTACCTCCGGGCCAAGGTGCTCATCCCGGGCGGCACCCAATTACTCTCCAAACGGTCCGAGATGTTTCTGCCGGAGGAATGGTCTCTCGACGAGCATTTGCTGAACCCCTTCTATCGGCCGGTACCATGACTTGCCTCTCGGTTCTCTTCCGCTGCGACGGCTCGCCAGAGATCGGCCTGGGACACGTGGTCCGGTGTCTGGCCCTGGCCGACGAGCTGGCGCAGGCCCATGGTTGCCAGGTTGCCTTTGCCATGCGCCAGGGACCATTGGGCCACGAACTTGTGCGCGCCGGGGGCTATCCGGCCTTCACGCCGCCGGAAGATGAAGGGTCCTTCGACTACCTCGGGTGGCTTGAGGGGGTCGCAAACCAGGTCGAGGCACGGGCATTGATTCTGGACGTGCGCGACGACCTCCCGGCGCAGGCCGTGGGGAGGCTGCGCGAACTGGGCCTGCTCATCGCCACCCTGGACGACCCCAGCGACCGCCGGCGGGAGGTCGACCTGGCCTTTTATCCGCCGGTGCCCCAGGCCAAGCGCCTGGATTGGGCGGGTTTCGCTGGGCAACTACATCTGGGTTGGGAATGGGTGGTGTTGCGGCGGGAGTTTGCTCATCCGCCAGCACGAGTGGATCACGACCGTCCAGTGGTCCTGGTGACCATGGGGGGCAGCGACCCAGCCGGATTGACCCTACGGGCTGTGGCAGCTCTCGACCGGCTGTTAGGGGATTTCGACACCCTGGTGGTGCTCGGGCCAGGCTACTCCCATCACGATGAGCTGGCGGCCCTGCTGGCCACGACCGGCCGCCAGTTTTGCCTGCGACGCGACGTCTCCGACATGTCCGCCCTGATGGCTCAGGCGGATCTGGCCGTGGCCTCCTTTGGCGTGACCGCCTACGAGCTGGCCGCCATCGGCGTGTCCGCCCTCTATTTGTGTCTCACCCAGGACCACGCCGAGTCGGCCTCGGCATTTGTGGAGGCGGGCATGGCGGACTCGCTGGGCGTGTACACCGAGGTGACCGCAGAGATGCTGGCTGAGCGCGTGGGCGCTCTGCTGGCCGACGCACCGCGCCGGGCGCGAATGGGCCAGCGTGCCAGGGAGTTGGTGGATGGCTGTGGAGCTGAGCGCATGGGCCGTGCCATCGCCGACAGGATTCGGGCCACCGATGGCTGAACACCTGCTTCCCTGGCGAACCGACGGCGGCGTCAGCGGCGCGTCCAGATAGGTGAAGGCCAGTGCAAGACTCTAGTGGGCTGCGGCGTGCGGTCGTCTGTGTGGCAGCCGGCAAGTCGCAGATCATCGTCATACGAAAGGTCAAAGAGCTGGGGCTGGCGGCGCTGGCCGTGGATCGCAATTCCCATGCTCCTGGCTTTCGCCTTGCGGACGAGCGGATCGTGCTCAGCACCTATGAGCCGAAGCCCATCATCGCCAGGTTGCGATCCCTTCAGGGAACCTACCGAATCGTTGGCCTGGTGAACCGCTCATCGGGGCCGCCCGTGGTGACGTCAGCCGAGATCTGCCAGTCTCTGGGCTTGCCGGGCGTTCCCCCTGATTCGGCCCGCTTGATTGTAGACAAGTCGCAACTGCTGGCGACCTGTGCTGCGCAGGGCATCCCTGTGCCTACCTGTCAGTCGGCTTGGTCACTTGACCAGATCAGTGGCCCTCGCCTACAATATCCGTGCGTGATCAAGCCCGCTCTCTCACTGGTGGGTAAGAGCGGCGTGCGGGTGGTACGAGACGCCGCTGCATTGCCAGATGCGTTTGCCGCAGCGCATCGGGTGGGAATGAACGGCCTGGTGAACATTGAGGAGTTCTTGCCGGGTCACGATGTCTCCCTGATGGCAGTTGTGCAAGAGAGGCGACTGTACCCCATCACGCTCCTGGACGAGCTAAACGCGACCGACACGACGGGCGACGTATGCGGTGTGGGCTTTGCCGTTCCCTCGGTGTTCAGCGGACAGCCTGAAGAGGCCCGCATCATAGGGCTGGCTCAGCAAGTTGTGGACATCTTTGAGCTGGGTACCACCGCCCTGAATATGTCCTGTCGCTGCGAGGTAGGAGGCCAACCCAGGCTGGTCGAGATACACCTCGATCTGGGCGGGGACCTGATCCTCGACGCCCTGATGCCGGCAAGCACGTCGTTCGACGTGTTGGGTTTTGTCATCCGCGCTCTGATGGGAGAGCAGGTGACAGTTCCTCAGATCGCCTTTGGTCCGGCGGCCGTCCTTTTCGGCGCGGGTGAGGGGCTGGTGTCTGAGCGAGCGTATGACCTGGTGACCGCTGTAGATCGCGCCGCGCTGGAGCACATCCTTTCGTCAAGGCTGAATGAAAAGCATGTCAAAGGTCCTCTTTTTGGGCTGCAATAACGACCAGATTCCCTACCTGCGAGCCCTCCAGAATCTCGGCTACACGGTCGTTGGCACCGACATGAATGCCAACGCCCCTGGGGCCTCTCTGGTGGATCGCTTTTATTGCGTCAGCTACACAGACGTCGATGGCCTGATGCGTGTTGCCGAAGCCGAGAGGTGGGACAAGAAGGATCGCCTGTTCACGGCAGCCGCTCATTTTGCCTACGAAGGGGCATCCGGTCTGGCTGCCAGGCTGGGGGTCGCGTTCATCCGCCCGGAGACGGTTGACACCTGCCTTGACAAAGTCAAACTCTATGCCCTGCTGAAGGAACACCATGTGCCAGTGCCCCCAACCCGATTATATGACCAGGCCGATCGGGTTGCGTTGGACCCCGACAAGATCTACTTTTTCAAGTCGGACTATGGCAAATCGCCCAAATACTGCTACCGGGTGGATGACGGTCGCGTTCCTCCTTTGTGCACAGAGCACGACGCCTTCTACCGTCGCCACTTTCTCATCCAGGAAGGGGTGGTTGGGAGTCATTTTCGGGTGAACTTGTATGCCGATCAAGTGGCCGTGTTCTTGAAACTGGGCGATGAGGTGGCCCTGCCGGTGCGTGTGCTCGGTCCCGGCCACGGTGACGTGGTGAAGAAATTGCGCGGCGTGACATCGGCCCTGGGACTGGAAGCCGTCTTGACCAAGTTCGACCTGATTGTTGACCAAGGGAACTGGTACGCCATCGACATTGGCCTGGACCCGCCACTGCGCCTGCGCCTTCTGTGCGAACACCTGGACATCGACTTTGCCCAGGCATACACTCGCTACTATATGTTGGGTGATGCTGCAGCGATACCGGTCTGGTCGGACATCTGTCGCCCGGTGATCATCCAGGGGTCGCCCCAGCGTGGCTTTACCTTTATCGACCTGGGAGGCCCGACGTGAAGGTGGTGGTGCTCAGCGCCCTGGGCAACGAGGCTGCCCGCCGGTGCATCGATTCGCTGCTCAAGAGTGCGCCGTCCACCGACTTTGATCTGTACCTAGTTCGCGAGCGAGGTTTTCGAGAGCAAACGCTGAACTTTGCCCTCTCACTGGCCGGGACGAACGACGATCTATTGTTTGTCGGAGACGACATAGAGTTCACGCCTGGCTGGCATGAGGCGCTGGTCACCAACTATTGCCGCGGCGACATCCTCGGCATGTGCATGCTTTATCCCGACACCGACAAGGTTCAGGATCGGGGCTATGACCTGGTACAGGTAGATGATCGCATCACGCTGGAGGCGATGGACAGAGGAGCGCGGAGGGGCGAGATTGAGCCCTTTGGCACTCGCTTCTGCGATGCGCTGTGCGGCTGCTTTATGCTGGTCAAGGCGGGGGTTTTCGCTCTCGTGCCCGGTTTCAGCGAGGAGGGGCAGAACCGCTGGGGAGAGTTCATCTTTGCCAGCCAGGCGCGACAGAGCGGAGCAACCGTGGCCGTGATCGACCATTTTCTGTATCACGGTGGCCAGAGCACCAAGTCGAACCCCGACAAGGCGCTCAGTTCCATCAGCTATCAGGTGGAGCGCGACATCTGGCAGGACATCGCGCAGCGTTATGTTGATCCAGCCGACGTCCGCATTCGCCTGCGCAGCGGGCTCGAACCAGGGTTTCGCGCCAGGCTGGAGGATGAAAGCCGGCGCATGCTCTTTTACGGCATCGGCACGGTAAGCGAGTTCCTGCTGAACGAGACCCAGCCCGACCCGGCGAGGGTGGCCTTTTGCAGCGGCCTGCCTGAGGAGGTTGGCCTCGAGTTCTATGGGCAAGAGGTGCTCGCGGCCAACCAGGTGGACCTGAGACGATTCGACTGCATCCTGATGACCCCGCTGTACATTGGGGAAAGGCTATTCCGGCAGGTGCTGCTGCCCAGGATACCCCGCGGATTCGTTGGAACGGTATCCGTCGTGGAAGTGGAGAGATTGGCGAGAGACCTGGTGTATCGCTGTCGTCCTCTCCCGCTTTAGTCAGTTGGCATATCCGAGGCGCAGGTAACCTGCCGCAACGCACTGGTCGGCTTAAGGGAGGGGCAATGAGAGAGAGCGACTTTGCGTGTAATGCATGTCGGAGAGGTGATTCAGCCCACTTCTACAAACGCGTGATGGGTATTGATGGCCAAGAGTACACTCTCGTCCGGTGCGACGTTTGCGGCGTAGCTGTGTATGTGCTGGCAGCCTGGAGACGTATCCCAGATAAAGCCCAGTTCGAGGCCTACGAACCTGCTGAGGGCTTCAGGTCTCGCTGTCAGTAGGGGCGACGGAGAGGCCTGCCTTTCGTTTGGTTTGACCGCTTTTGCGTCGCGTGCGAAACGGAGGAGAAGGACGATGCCTGGAAGGTCTTTGCTGGAGATACAATCCCCAAGCGACATCAAGGGGTGGTCCGTCGCGCAGTTGGAGGCCCTTGCCGATGAGGTGCGCGAGTTCCTCATCGAGAGCTGCGCCAAGACCGGCGGGCATATAGGGGCGAACCTCGGTGTGGTTGAGCTCACCATTGCCATGCACTATGTGTTCGACTCGCCACACGATCAGATGGTCTGGGATACCAGCCACCAGGTCTACACCCACAAGATCCTCACTGGCAGAGCCGCGATGTTGCCCACGTTGAACTCCTTTGGCGGTATGGCCAGATTCGTCCGTCGTGAGGAGAGCGAGCACGACATCATGGATGCCTCCCACGGTGGGACCTCTATCTCGACAGCCATAGGCCTTTCCAAGGCCAAGGAGATGCGCGGAGCAGGTGGCACGGTGTTGGCGACTATCGGAGACGGGTCTCTGGTGGAGGGCATGGCCTGGGAGGCTCTCAATCATGCGGCCACCCTCAGGTCCAACATGATCATAATCATCAACGACAATGGCATGGCCATTGCCGAGAATGTGGGTGGCATCGCCAAGATGTTTGGCGACCCTGACTGGCCAACAAGGTGCGCGGACTTTTTTCAGAGCCTGGGCTTCCACTACCTGAGCGAACCGGAGGGCCACAACATCGATAGGCTCATCCGTGTCTTCCAGCGCGCCGGGGAGACCCCCCGCCCGACCATCGTGCATATCAAGACCGAAAAGGGACACCTGTTGGCAGGAGCGGAGAATCACCCCTACAGGATGCACTTTTCTGCGCCGTTTGACCCGTGGACCCTCAAGGCAGACGCAGTTCCCCGAAAGACCTACGGCTGGATCGCCGGCGATGAGCTCCACAAGGTCATGGCCCAGGACGCCTCGGTCGTGGCGATCTATCCGGCAACGCCTTATGCTTCGTACTTGGAACAGTGCATCAGGGACTTTCCCGATCGAACCATCGACGTGGGTATGGCCGAGCAACACGCCCTCTGCTTTGGCACAGGTCTGGCCCTGAACCAGGTAAAGCCAGTGGTGTGCTATCAGGCCACGTTCATGCAACGAGCTATGGACCAGATCCTGCACGATGCCTGCTTTATGGACTTGCCGGTGACCCTCCTGTCGGTCCGATCAGGATTCGCCGGCTATGACGGACCCACCCATCACGGCATCTTTGATCTGCCCTACCTGCGATCCTTTCCCAATCTGCGCATCGTCTACCCCAAGGACCAATTCGAGTTGAGGCGGATCATTCGCGAGCGGCTGCTGGGCGAGCCAGAGCACCCCCTGGCCATCCTCCACCCATACGAGGCGGTCATTGACGGAGAAACCGACGATCACGAGGATGCGGAAGCCTTTGCCAGGTCACAGGTCATCGGAGGGCCGGCCAGAGATGGCCTGATTCTCACGGTGGGGAACCGGATCAGCACCGCACGAGAGGTTCAAGAGCATCTTCAGGAGCTGGGTTTGGGCTTTGCGATTGTGCACGCGAGATGGTTGAAGCCGTTACCCGAGGAGCAACTGATTGACCTGCTCGGCCAGGTTCCAGTCGCGGTGAGCATGGAAGAGTATGTGCTTAACGGCGGTTTTGGCTCCATGATCGCCGAGCTGATCTGCGATAACGCGCTGGACACAGAGTTGCTGCGCGTGGGGATCGATGACACCTTTGCAGAGGCTGGCACCAAGGCGGAGCTGAGCAAAGTGTACCACTTGGACACCGCCTCTGTGCTGGCCCGGATGGAAGAGAGGTGGCCCTTCCTGTTTGAGCAAGGTGGGGTGTCCTAGATATGTCCGACGGACTGCTGACCCAGGACGAGATCAGGCATCTGGAATCGATCGCTCGCGAGAACAGGGCTACCGCTCTAAAGATGATTCACCGGGCTGGATCGGGCCATCCTGGGGGCATGCTCTCGGTTGCTGATATCATCACCCACCTTTACGAACGTGAGCTTCGGGTCTGCCCCGAGAGGCCGGACTGGCAAGATCGGGATCGGATGGTCTTGTCCAAGGGCCACGCCTGCCCCGTGCTTTACGCGGAGCTATCACGGCGCGGGTTCTTTTCGCCAGAGCACTTGATGCTGCTTCGCACGCCGGGCGCGATATTGCAGGGGATGCCCGATAGAAGACTGACCCCTGGCGTGGACATGACTGCGGGTTCGCTGGGCATTGGCTTCTCTGCTGCGGTTGGGATGGCTCTGGCTGCTCGCCTGCGCAAGAGCCCGGCGCGCGTGTACTGCATCATCGGAGATGGCGAGATCGCCGAGGGGATGATCTGGGAAGGGATTCTTTTTGCCGCTCATTGGTCGCTCGACAATC
>Ga0114930_10002872_pt1 | contig 15383 bp, 12 predicted proteins | sample AnhtaG_FD_87300 | JGI IMG/M metagenome (GOLD analysis project Ga0114930, IMG submission 87300) | Deep subsurface microbial communities from Anholt, Denmark to uncover new lineages of life (NeLLi) - Anholt_01485 metaG | ecosystem: Environmental > Aquatic > Marine > Oceanic > Sediment | place... | reverse complement strand
GGACATTGCGGCTGCAGTGCTGGTAGCCGATTTGACTTCCTCCAGTGCTTTTCCCTGAGCTGCTGCTCGGGCCGCGGCCAGAACCGAGAAGCCCAATCCCATTGTTGTCAACCGACTGTCCACAACGCGAACAGGCACACGGTCAAAGTCGGACGCGGCCGATTGAGACGAGTTGACCGTGCCGCTCAACTCGTCTGATATCAGCGTAGCAACGATGGCATCGTGGTCTTTCGCCAGTTGCTCATAGATAACGCTGAAATCCTCTGGATTGGGTTGTGTGGTTGTAGGATGAATCGGGTCTTTGGCTAGGCGTTGAAGGAACTCGGCGGGTGTGATATCCACCCCATCTCGCAGAGTTTCAGATCCCCAAAGGACTGTAAGCGGTACTACGTGGATGTCATACTGTTTTACAAATTCAGGCGGTAAGTAAGCTGAGCTATCTGTGATCACTGCAACTTTAGTCATTGGATCCTCCTCCTAATAAAACGAATATATTGTGTAAAAAAAATCCTAAATGCCTACGATGTCTAAGATCTCTCGAGTGAACTCGGCCAGTCGGCGACGATTCTCCATATTAAGCTCCGCCAGGAACTTATGGAACCGTTTTGACTGGTCGAGCAACGCGCTAGCTATTCGGCGGTTAATACGTTCAACCAACGACAAGCCTACGCTAAGACCCGCTAATGCACTCAGATCCAACTCACCAGGGAGTCCGACCTTACCCAGTATCTTGCGCAGGCTTCCCCCATTGACTACTCCCTTTAGTGAATGCAGGCCAAGGGCAATCGCGGTGACCATCTGTGTGAGGTATACAGTCGGTGACCGCTGGTGAGGAAGATGAGAGAGTAGCTCCTCAAGCAGCGCATCGTGGTTGCTTGCCTCACCCGCACGTAATTGATCAAGAATACGGGTCTTGGCTTCCTCCCACTCATCCTCATTCCATTTCCCCTTGGCTAAACCCACAAGGACCTTGGCAGCCAGGGGAGTGGGTCGAAAGACAACAGACGAACGACCTGGACCGCGCATGTCCTCAGGGCGTTGATACTCTGCCTGAGCCAACCCCCGCTCCTCCAACAAGCGCATCATCTCGTATCCGGTTATTTTGCCGACCCCTAAGCGCTCAGCAACTATGGAGTAATGGATCGGTGCGTCTTCCTGATAATACAGGTCGAGGAGCTTACCTAGGAATTCCTGCTGACGTCTGGTTAACGGCTTCATACAACACTCGGATTTTCCGAAAATTCCTAAAAAATTAGGACACTATTGCTGATAATTGCACAAACACTGACGATCAGATCAATTACACAACCGATTGATAACCACCATTATGTCATTCCGAGGGAGCCGCGAAGTGGCGACCGAGGAATCTCCAGAGTTTCATCGAATCTAGCGCAGCATCATAGGCAGATTCCTCACGCCTGACGGCGCTCGGAATGACAGAGAGGGGTGAGAGAGCGTTCACACTATTATGTCATTCCGAGGGAGCCGTGAAGTGGCGACTGAGGAATCCTCAGAGTTTCATCGAATTCTAATGTGACATCATTGGCAGATTCCTCGCCGCATTGGTACTAGGAATGACGGAAAGGGGTCAGGGGACATAATTGCCATTATGACTGGTAAAGCGGGGTTGGTAATAAACAGCAAGTTAGTTTACCGGGTACGTCATTACCCGGGAAGCACCGGCTGATACATTTCTGAGATGTATTCTTTCACCATTCGACGCATACTGAAGCGAGGAGCCAAGGTGATGATGGATTGTTTGACCAACCTGAGCCACTCCATTGGTAGATCGTCAACGGAGCGTTGGTAATATAGTTGTATGACTTCCTCCTCTAAGGTTTGGTAGAGGTTCTCGGCATCCTTTTCATCCTGTACTTCCGTATCCTCGTAATCCCGATCTTCACCGATCGCCCATCCATTGCTACCATTGAAGCCCTCACGCCACCAGCCGTCGAGAACCGATAAGTTGAGCACTCCATTGATGGCCGCCTTCTGACCGGAGGTGCCGGATGCCTCATTGGGGCGACGAGGGGTATTCAGCCACACATCCACACCCTGGATCAGGTATCTAGCCAAGTTCATGTCGTAATCTTCGAGAAAAACCAGCCGCCCTTCGTTATCGGCTCGTTTCACCTGCCGGTAAACCTCCTGGATCAGGTGTTTACCAGGTTCGTCGGCCGGGTGTGCTTTTCCGGTGAAGATCACTTGAACCGGCTTGCTGGTGTGGTTGATCAACCGGAGCAGACGTTCCGGATCACGCAAGATCAAATTGGCACGCTTGTAGGTTGCGAAACGTCGAGCGAAGCCGAGTGTCAAAGTATCGGGGTTGAGTCGAATACCTCTGGATATCATTTGCCCTGGAAGGACCTTTCCTGGCAGTCGTTGCTGGCTAGCTCGGTCACATATATAAGCCACCAGCCTATGTTTAAGGTGACGACGCACTTCCCACAACTCATTATCTGGGATGCGTTCGATGTTCTCCCAGATTTCGGGGTCGTCAAGGCGTTCCATCCAGTCTGGGTCTAAGTATCTATCGTAGAGATATTGGAGACGCCGGGCGAGCCAAGTGTGGGTGTGGATCCCATTGGTAATGTGGACAATGGGAACTTCGTCGACTGGCTTGTTGGGCCACAGGTGGGACCACATCTGCCTCGCCACTTGGCCATGGAGCTCGGATACACCGTTGAGCTGTCCTGACATATGCATAGCCAGAATCGTCATATTGAACATCTCACCCCAGGGCTGTTTGTTGTACGCCAGGTCTAGGAAGGTCATGCGCTCCAGGTTGAGTTGCGGCCAGTAGGCATTGAAGTACTTGTCGACCAACCGATGAGGGAACTCATCGTGCCCCGCGGGAACCGGCGTGTGGGTTGTGAACACAGTGCTACCGATGGTTTTATCGCGAGCTTCTTCGAAGGTGCTACCGTCTGCGGTTAATTGACGTACTCGCTCGAGCGTGAGGAAGGCCGAATGACCCTCGTTTAGATGCCACACCGCTGGCTTATAACCCAATGCATACAGTGCCCGCACACCACCGATCCCAAGAATTATCTCTTGCGAGATTCGCAATTCCATATCGCTCACGTACAGCCGTGCAGTTAGGTCGCGATCAGATTGTTGATTATTCTCAATATCGCAGTCAAGAAGGTATAGCGGCACCCGACCAACATGCACCCGCCAAAGACAGGCATGCACATCACGTCCCGGAAGTTCAACTTCTATGGTCAGCTTCTCGCCTTGATCGTCAAGAACCGGATACATTGGAAGATCGGAGAAAGAAAGGTCGGCGTAATGCGCTTCCTGCCCACCGTCTTTGGAAATACCTTGAATGAAGTAACCCTGCTTGTAAAGGATTCCTACTGCAACCAGGGGCATACCGAGATCGCTAGCTTCTTTGAGATAGTCCCCAGAAAGGACCCCCAAACCGCCGGCGTAGATAGGCAGTGCCTCGTGAAGCCCGAATTCGGCGCAAAAGTAGGCAACTGGTTGGTTAAGCCACTCTGGGTGGTGTCGTGCATACCAAGTATTATCTCCACCAGTCATATAATCATCGAACGCCTGGATCACACGATCGTATAGATCCAAATAATGGCTATCATGTGTGGCGGCTACAAGATGATCGTGCTCGACGAGTCGGAGGAAGCTGACCGGGTTATGGTGGGCAACCTCCCATGTCTCTCGATCGATGAGCTCGAAGATCTGATCCGCATCCCTGCCCCACGTCCACCACAAGTTATAGGCTAGATCGGTCAGGCGACGCAGTCGTCGCGGCAGGTTGAAGGTATTAGAAGGTGAGCTGGTCGGCATTTTTCCAAATGTCATAATTTTCACAACCTTGCGGTCGCCTACTTCTAAGATAGTAGTCGCCCATAGATAAAACTCAGATTATGGAGCTTTGCGGCTAACGCTTGGGTTAGTTGCCCCTCGGTGACCCGCCACCGCCAATTTCCCTCCGTCGTGCCAGGTAAGTTCATTCGCGCCTCGTTGCCAAGTCCAAGGACATCTTGAAGAGGGGTTAGCACCCAACCAGCCACCGAAGCCCATACTGCCCGGATCATATCCCATGATATATCAATCCCATCACTAGCCAAGTAGCGACGGCAGAAGGCACGAACAGGCTCCGGGGCAGACTCATACCAGCCCATAGTGGTGTCGTTATCGTGAGTGCCTGTGTACGTCACGCAATGCCGCGGGTAGTTATGGGGAAGGAATTCGTGCATTGGGTTACCGTCAAAAGCAAACTGAAGGATCTTCATCCCAGGGAGATCGAACTTGTCCCGAAGCGCTGTTACCTCTGGTGTAATAAAGCCAAGATCCTCGGCGATGATCGGCAAATCACCCAACGCCTGCTGTAAAGCCTGGAGGAACGATGCCCCAGGACCAGGTACCCACCGACCGGTTTCAGCTGTGGGCGCATCTGCTGGAATCTCCCAGCAAGCCTCAAATCCGCGAAAGTGGTCTAGTCGGACAACGTCAACCATTTCCAGCACCGCCTTGAAGCGATTAATCCACCAGCGATACCCTTCAGTTTGTAATACATCCCAGCGGTAAACTGGATTGCCCCAAAGCTGTCCCGTGGGACTAAAATAGTCGGGAGGAACTCCACCCACCATGAGAGGTTCACCTTCCTCGTCGAGTTGGAACACCTCTGGATTAGCCCAGACATCAGCGCTGTCGTGCGCCGTGAAGATGGGAATATCCCCGATGATTGTTATCGCCGCCGTGGCTGCGCGCTGCCGAACAGCTGACCAATGGCGAAAGAACAAGAACTGGCGAAATCTTTGAGCCTCAATCTCTTCCGCCCATTGTTCCGTAGCTCGGGCAAGTGCCTCCGGCTGGCGTCTCACCAAGGTCCGTCCCCACGCTGTCCATGGAGCGTCTTGATGAGCTTTCTTAAGAGCCATAAATAGCGCAAAATCCTCCAGCCATGCAGATTGTGCATGGCAAAAGGATTGGAAGTCATCCTCCAAATGGCGAGCTACACCCTTGTGATAATTATCCATGGCGAGTGTAAGCAGTCTCTCCTTATAATCCATCACCAAGCTGTAATCGACACGGTTGGGAGGGCAATCAGGTCGAGGATCCAAGTCCTGCGATGAAAGCAAACCTTCTTCAACTAAACGATCGATACTAATCAGCAAGAAATTGCCGGCGAAGGATGAGAAGCTCTGGTACGGCGAATCCCCGTAGCCGGTCGGGCCCAGAGGAAGGACCTGCCAGATCCGGCAGCCTGCCTCTACCAACCAGTCTATCCAATCCAATGCCGCCGGACCTAAATCGCCAATGCCATTCGGTCCTGGCAAAGACGTTGGGTGCAGGAGGATACCGCCTGATCGTTCAAACATTACAAATCCCTCCTCTAGCAATTATCTTCCCTACAGCACTTAGCTTCTAGCAGACGGCTGACCGTCCACCGCTCCTGCGCTAATCATCCTCGATCTCGCGGGTAAAAGGGACAAAACGCACACCACCTAAGCTTATCGAGCTGAAGTTGTCTTCATCAACTCTCATGACCCGCCACAGTTCCTGGTATCCACCTACTGGTCCGACGGGGATAACCATAACCCCGCCAATCTTTAACTGAAACAGCAGTGGTTGTGGGACGTGATCCGGCGCGGCGGTGACGATCACCGCGTCGAAGGGCGCTTCCTCCTCCCAGCCGAAGTAGCCATCCGCGTGGCGTGTATGCACATTCTCGTAGCCCAACCGCGCCAAACGTTCGCTAGCCGCTTCCGCCAAGGGTCCGATGATCTCTATCGTGTATACCTCCACCCCCAACTCCGCCAGCACTGCCGCCTGATAGCTTGATCCGGTGCCGATCTCCAGCACCCGATCGCCCTCCCCAACCCCCAATTCCTGCGTCATCAGCGCTACGATGTAGGGCTGGGATATTGTCTGCCCGTAACCGATTGGCAGGGGGTGATTTTCGTACGCCATATCAAGATAGTCCTCGGGTACGAAGAGGTGACGCGGTGTCCGCCGCATCGCGTCAATTACCAGAGGATCGTCGATCCCATAGCCAATAATCCCCTGCTCTACTAAGTGGTTGCGGGCTTCTGCATAAATATCAACTTGAACATCCGTGGGGACTGCTGCCGTTTTCTCAACTGTGATGGCAGTGGATTCCGGTGCCGGGGTCTCAATCATCGGGGAAACGGTTGCCTTCGAGCAACCGTTCAATGAAGCATAGACCGTTGTTGCCAGGAGAAGAAGCAAAAGGGTGGTTAGTCGTCTCCACATTACGACCTCCACCCCGAATTTTACTGGCAAATGAGATCAGATAACAGCTATCTCGTGCACCCTTTCGGTATAACTATTCACCCTCCCGCAGGTTTAGATATCGTTTTGACATAGAAACGCGTCTCGACCGGATATTTAAACCAATAAATGCTCTCAGTCATAACCTGCGGGAGGGTAGGCTGAGTAGTCACCTTGCGGTTATGAATAACTGTGGTGATTGTTGATCAACTCCGAACCATAGTCCGGCGTACGCCTGTACGGCCTGATGAGGCTACTATAAAAAGTCTCAGGCAGCAGGAAAGTGGAGTATGTTCCCTTTCTCGCGCGTGGGCATTATTCAGTGCGATCTCTAATAGAATCCAAAAATCCGGAGTGGCGCGTATAGGATGTCTGGATAATTTGCATCCATGAACCAGATGACAGCACCGCAGGCAATGATCAAGATCAGACATCCACCTCCGGCCAGTGCTAACGGGAGACAACTCCTCCGAGCCGGACGCTCTGCAGGTGTGGCGGGGGTTGGAGTTACTACATGTGCCGCAGGGGCGGCAGCCGGAGCTTGCGGAGCAGGCTGTTGGGGAGACGCTGCATGACTGGCTATTGTCGCTGCAGATTCCGGTGACACAGCGTCAAAGGTCAAGGTCACGTTCTCGCCAAACCCAACTAAATCACCTGGGTTCAATACCTGAGGCGCCATCAACCGCTCGCCATTGACAAACGTGCTGTTCGTCGATCCAAGATCTTCCAGCACGTAACCTCCAGCCGTGTGTGTGATGCGGGCGTGCTGACGTGAAACTTCTGAATCCCCAAGCACAATATCGCTGGTGACATCCCGCCCAAACAGGGTCACGTCTTTGGTAAGTTCGAATACCATGCCGGGGTTCGGACCTGTGCGCACAATTAATTGAAATAATGAGGATGTCATGATCTCCTCCTTAACCAGACGGCGTTAGTGTACAAGCTGTAACGAGTCGAGTCAACTAATCTCATGTACCACTGAATGTATGCCCAACCATAATCCAGCCAAACATACCACCTCAAACCGTTCGCCAGCTATCACTGTGAACGTATTATCCTCTACATCCAAATTACCGGAAAGGGGAATGTCGAGGCTAGCTTGACCCCTATCCAAAGGAACAGAATACAATTCCGTAATCTTCAGCAACCTCTACCTAAACCTCTACCTATCGATTATAGCTGGAGATAAATATTCTGTCCGCTCGACTTGTCCCCAGGTACGACTGATTTATAATGGAATTGTACTTACAATAGCTTGAGATCGACTTCACCCGACTTGGTCGGATGTAATTGTCCGCTTACGCCTAAATGGCCGGCTCGAGTAGTAATTGGTCGTCACACAAACGGGACAGCGATCTCCGACAGTAACCCCGACGGGAGCTACTATGAAAGTCATTGATCATTCTGAATTCCGCGACGAGGAAGGTGTCATCAATCTGGAGAACCGAATCCGGGGCACACTTCAACATGGGCTGAAGTGGTATAGCTGGATGCAATCCCAGGAGATCACTACCAAAAGATTAGAAAAGAGCATGGGCAAAGAACATACACTGCTGCTCAATGTAATCATCCCTGGGACCACAACCATCGTGCAGATGATCTTACTCAGCCCACAAGGTGTACGGGTGCTAGAGCCCAGCCCGATCAAAGGTGTCTTTCGCGCCAAGGGAGAGGAATGGCTTAAATTCGATAGTCGTGGTCGTCGGTTCAAGCGAAGCAATCCCAACCTGCAGACCCGCACACTGAATAATGCCCAATTGGTACACCGTTACCTGCAAGAACAGGGTTATCCGCTACCAGAAGTCGAAGCGGTGCTCATGTTCACCAATCCCCGCACCCACATAGATAGTGCTCGCCCTAGGGTCCGCATTGTGCAGGCGGATGCCATTGACTATTTTGCAGCTAACCTACAAGAATTTCAGCCAATTATGGATCAGGAAGACATTAATATCTTGACCGATTCCCTCGTCAACCCAAAACTTCCCGAGCCAGAGCCTACACCAGAACCTGAGGCAGAACCAGAGGTAGCTCGAACTGAGTTCGTGGAGGAGAAGGAGACGTTCACCACTGAACCCGAGCCAATGGCTCTTCCTGCCCAGATGGTCCATAGATTGAGCACACTGCCCATCTCCAGGCGTCAATGGATCCTGCTGGCGGTGATGCTCTTCTTTGAGTTGGTGATAATCATCATCTTCGCCATGATAATCATACGCAATACGATATACGCCTGACTAAATTAACCCAACCTGACCGATGATGAACGGCGTGGCCCCACTGCTATCGATCATTATTCCCGCCCATAACGAAGAACACCGCCTACCAGGTAGTCTGAATGAGGTCCTCTCGTTCTTACAACGCCAACCCTACCAAGCTGAAGTCCTGGTGGTCGAGAACGGCAGCCGGGACCGCACAGCAGAAATCGTTCTCGGCTTCACCGAACGCTACCCCAACCTCTACCTTCTGCGTGAGCCCAAAGCTGGTAAAGGCTTGGCTGTTCGACGCGGTATGCTCGAAGCCAAGGGGGACTATCGCTTCATCTGCGACGCCGACCTCTCCATGCCCATCGAGGAGGTCAACCGCTTCATCCCACCCCAATTACAGGATTGTGAAATTGCCATTGCCTCGCGCGAGGTACCAGGCGCAGTTCGTTACGGTGAGCCACTCTACCGGCATTGGATTGGTCGGGTTTTCAATCTGCTGGTACGCACTCTGACCGTTCCCGAGATCCAAGATACCCAGTGCGGTTTCAAGTGTTTCCGGGCCATTGTGGCTGAGGACCTTTTTAATACCCAAATCCTAGACGGATGGACCTTTGACGTTGAAGTGCTGTTCATCGCATTGAAGCGAGGATATAAGATAGTTGAGGTTCCGATTCCCTGGTACTACATCCCTGGCAGCCGAGTCCGCCTTCTCCGTGACACCCTGGCGATGTTCAGTGATCTTCTCCGCATTCGCGTCAACTGGCGTAGAGGACTATATGGTCCACCCGCATGAAGTGCAGTGTCGACCAGATTTAACCTTTGAGTTCGAGCTGCTACGCGACGACTGTGTTCGTATCGCAGGCCTGGATGAGGCCGGGCGCGGCGCATGGGCTGGTCCAGTAATAGCAGCCGCGGTGATCCTCCCCCTCGAACGATTCAATTTGGTATGGTCGCTCGAGGGTGTGCGCGACTCAAAGCAGATGACCCCAATTCAACGAGAGACCTGGGCGTCGCGTATCCATCAGGTCGCGCTTACCGTCGGCCTTGGGGTGGCCTCTGCAGATGAAGTCGATCGGCTAGGTCTGATTGCTGCCACACGTGAAGCGATGAAACGAGCTTTGACCGATCTCTGCGAGCCGCCCGAGCATCTATTGATCGACCACCTACGCTTGCCTGAGGTGGCACTTCCCCAAACAGCGCTGACTCGTGGCGACTCACGAGTGCTGTCCATCGCCGCTGCCTCAGTGATCGCCAAGGTCACACGCGATCAAGCCATGGTGACCCTGGATGCCAGCTTCCCAGGATATGGCTTTGCTAGACATAAAGGCTATGGTACGGCCGAACATCGCGCCGCCCTTAAGCGCTTAGGTCCCTGCCCCTTTCACCGGTTCACCTATGCTCCCATTGCCGCTTACGGATCCGCCGCTTAATCAACCTGCTTCGCCAGCAGGGACTACAATCTTTCACAAAAGTCAGCTATTCTTATTGGGTGGAGAACGAGTGATCATCATCCATTAATATCCAAATCCTTTGATGGTACACTATCCTAGCTTCTGGAGTATCGCCGGTGTCGCTTGATGCATTCTTCACTCCACGATCGGTCGCCGTTATTGGCGCCTCTACCAAGCCCCATAAACTAGGACATGCCGTACTCGATAACCTGGTTAATGGCGGTTTCCTTACCGACAACCGTAAGGTCTACCCAATTAACCCCAAAGCCAAGGTCATCCTGGGACTCCCCGCCTACCCTTCTGTCACCGAGGTTCACGACCCAATCGACCTGGCGGTGATCGTAATCCCCTATCCTCTCGTACCGGATGCACTGCGTACTTGTGGGGAAAAAAACATCCCCGCGGCCATCGTGATCAGCGCTGGCTTCCGTGAGTCCGGCATGGAAGGCCTACAACGCGAGCTTGAGTTGGTCGAGATCGCCGAACAGTACAATATCCGCCTGGTTGGGCCTAATTGCCTGGGAGTGATCGACACTAATACGCCACTAAACGCCTCGTTCTCCGCTGGGTTACCTCCCGGTGGACCGATGGCGTTCATGTCGCAATCTGGTGCGCTGGGGACGGCTATCCTTGACTGGGCCAAAGCTGGCAGGCTGGGTCTGAGTAAGTTTGTCTCGCTGGGCAACAAGGCTGATGTGAGCGAGACAGATCTACTCCGCGCATGGTCAGATGACCCTCATTCACGGGTGATACTATGCTACATCGAGGGACTGCCAGACGGACAGGAGTTCATCAATGTTGCCCGTCAAGTGTCGAAGAAGAAACCGATCGTAGCTTTAAAATCGGGCATAACCAAGGCTGGCTCTCGAGCGGTCAGCTCCCACACCGGTTCGCTGGCCGGCTCCGAGCAGGCTTACCAATCCGCTTTCCGCCAAGCAGGCGTCCTACGCGCGAACTCATTGCAGGATCTATTCGATTACGCGCGTGCCTTCGGTTATCTGCCACCCCTCGAGGGTGATCGCATTGCCATCGTTACCAACGCCGGTGGCCCGGGCATACTGGCTACCGACGCACTCGAGCGGGCCGGACTGCGTCTGGCTCGCTTCGATCCTGAGTGTATCCGAGCTCTGGAGCAATTCCTTCCCGACGCCGCCAGTGCAGCCAACCCAGTTGATGTACTCGGCGATGCGCGCTCCGACCGCTACCGTTTCGCCCTCGAACATATTGCTGCCGACCCCCACGTCGACGGCATATTGGTCATTCTCGCTCCCCAAGCCTTGACCGATATAGCTGAGACAGCCAAGGTCGTAACTGAGGTCGCTGACAAGGTTGACTTGCCGGTGCTAGCCTGCTTCATGGGCGAAATGCAGGTCAAAGCCGGCATAGAGATACTCGAAAACCATAATGTGCCTAACTTCTCCTTCCCCGAGCGCGCCGCTATGGTGCTTAAAGGTATGAGCACCTACCGTCGTTATAAAGCCGAACCCACACCTACCTTTGAAGAGTTTGTGGTTGACCAAACCATGGTACGCCAAACTCTTGATGATGCTCTTTCTCAAGGTCGGGTCACTATTGGTGACGCCGAAGCGCGCACAATTCTAACGGCCTATGGCCTGCAAATACCCGCCTCAGAGTTGGCCAAGACCGACGACCAAGCAGTGGAAATAGCTAATCGCATCGGCTATCCGGTTGTATTAAAGGTCGCTTCACCCGACATCCTGCATAAAACCGATGTTGGCGGGGTTAAAGTGGGATTGCAGAACGCTACCGACGTGCGAGATGCCTTCGACCTGATAACCTATCGATCACAACGATACCTGCCTGAAGCCCGGCTGTGGGGATGCCTGGTGCAGAAGATGGTCCCTCCAGGTTTGGAAGTCCTTATCGGGATGAACCGTGACCCTCAGTTCGGTCCACTGGTCACTTTCGGTTTGGGAGGCATCTACGTGGAAATACTTCAAGACGTGGCTTTTCGCATCGCTCCCTTCTCCCGCCTAGAAGCGGAGGAGATGTTAGGTGAGATCCGAGCCCACGCCTTATTGGACGGAGTGCGTGGAAAGCCGCCGGTCGATAAGCCCGCTTTAATTGATGCGCTGCTTCGTATTGGTCAACTGGTGACCGACTTCCCCGAGATCGCTGAACTTGATATCAACCCATTCGTCGTCTATGATCAGGGTTATGGCGGTATTAGCCTCGACATGCGATTAATACTTAGACCAAAAGAACAGCTAGCAAGATCGGTAGCCCAAGCTGAATCCACAGGGAGTACCATATGAAAGCGTTGTATATCACTTCTGTTGAACCATATTCAGGCAAGACAGCTGTCTGCCTAGCACTCGGCCGGCAAATGGGATCTGAGGGCTACAAAGTTGGCTACCTCAAGCCGGTGAGCACTCAACCCTGGCGAACTCCACAGGGAAAGCTCGCTGATGAAGATGCTGTCTTCGTCCACAGCATCCTCGGCCTGGATGGAGATCCCACCAAAGCCTCCCCCGTAATCGTCACCCCTTCTGCACTTAGAGAACGTTTGAAAGGTCTCAGTGGAGACGATCCCATGCAGAGGATTCAACAGGCCGCTGAAGCTGCGGGGAAGGGAAAGGATATCCTGCTCCTGGAAGGCGGCGCTAGCCTCCGGGAGGGCTATGCCATGGGACTTTCCAACCTGCGGGTGGCAGAGATCCTTGGCGCACCTGCGTTGGTGATCGTTCGTTATCGCAGTGAGATGCGACTGGTCGACGACGCCCTCACTGCCCAATTCCGGCTGGGCAAGCAGCTGTGTGGTGTGATCTTGAATCGGGTTCCAGACGAGGCGCGTGAATTCGTCGAGGAGTATGCATGTCCCTTTCTCGAGAAAGAAAGCATCAACGTACTTGGCGCCCTTCCTAGCGTTCCCCGTCTCTCGGCCCTCAGCGTTGGTGAACTGACCGACTTGTTGCAAGCGGAGGTGCTAACCGAGGATATGGACCCTAACCAATTGGTTGAAACTTTCACCGTAGGGGCTATGACAGCCGACGCTGCCCTCTCCCGCTTCCGCCGCTACCAAAACAAAGCCGTGATCACCGGTGGAGACAGGACCGATATCCAACTCGCCGCACTTGAGACATCAACTGTGGTATTGATCTTGACTGGCAACCTGCATCCCAGCCCGCTTATCATCCAACAGGCTGAGATGCTCAACGTTCCGATATTGCTGGTTAAAGATAACACGATGGAAACTGTCGACAGCATTGAGCGCGCCCATGGCAAGACCCGCCTCGGTCAACCTGAGAAGCTGGACACCTTCATTCAATTAATGTCCGAATATGTTGACATGGACATGCTGTTTCGAACATGCGGGTTGAGCTAGGCATTTACCGATGGTATAACGAAATCGGTTTTTCTTACAGTCCTATCAATTGACAGGAGAAACGCTCCAAAAGGGAAACCTATTTCACAAGCAATCATAATTTAATTGGAAAGAAAGAACCTTCTTCCTTCCATACCTCCAACTAAGCCTCTACTATTAGGATCTGGTTCCTTTTCCCTCCAACTGATCACCTTTCAACCCCGGCACCACCAGCAAGAACATCTGGCGACACTTATATACCTTGAGCGAACCCAACTCTTCGGGGTAGCGGACTTCTCCAGCGCTTTGCCATGCCTCCAGGTTGCCCAAAGATTCCACCGCACATGGTGGAGCCAGATCGCCAGATTGACCCAACTTCGGCTTACTGGCTTCATCAATCGGTTGCGGTCGAGGAATCTTTCCTCCCTCAGAGAAAGGGCAAGGTTTTCCTTCTAATCCAGAAGAGAAAATACCCGAACAGATTAGGTCATCACCAAGCAGTTGGCCATCTGGGAAAAGAAAGAGCGCCCGAGGTTTATCGTCCTTATTGTGCATCCAACCCCCTTTGCACACTCGCCATCGGACCACCCCTAGGCGCTCCCACCCGGGACCGAACCTATGTTCGGGTTAGTGACATTTTACACGGTATCGGGTTTCTTGTCAATATCCACTTTTCTTGCCACTTTAGCTACATGCTTACCTTCACCATAAGGAAAACCTACCCGTTCAGCGACCAATGTCAAATGATTTGAGCGCGCTCGTGTGGGAGTATAGACGGCAGTCTCCCACTCGCTTACTGTTTGCTGCCGCACGCCCAGCAGTTCCGCCAACGCCGCCTGGTTTGCACCGAGGTGCACTCGTAATGCCCGGACCATAGTTCCATCCCACAGAATGGTGTCTCCCTCACGCCGCACTGTGTAACTCACTACCGGGCGTTCAAATGTAACCCTCCCAGCCGGAAAATCTACCGCGATCACATGGTAGCCAGCTTCCATCCAGGCAGCAGCCTGGATTGCACCACCTGATCGATTGCTCCAGTAGGATCGTCCAGCGCGCGCCGAGGCGGGTAATCGATCGCCGATGAGAACCTCCATCTCATTGAAGGTGAGTGTGATCCTGCTCTCCCCGCTGCGACGAAGTTGATCATATAGGAGATAGTACTTCGAATCCGGCTTAATCGTCATAAATCAATATTCTCTCTCAATTGCACCGCTCACTTAAACCAGCCATCAATCTTCGTTATCCTTCAGCCGGGATGATCGGGGTTGACGATTATTCGGAACTTACCGCTTCCATACCAGAGTGCGACTGGCTAACACGAGCAGACCGTACCACAACCCGGTTACCGCCAGCCTGTTTAGCCTCAAGCTCGGCTTCGTCAGCTTCTCGCACCAGATCGTCAACGTTATCAACGTTCTCAGGATAGGCTGCTCCGCCAATACTAACGCTGAGCTCAATCGACTGCCCTTTAGGCAACTCCAGGATCGTACCCGACATCGAGCTCTGCAACTTCTTGGCTGTGCCCACTAGTTGATCAGCTGAGCAACCTGGGAGCACCACCGCGAATTCATCACCCCCATAGCGGGCTACCCAGTCCGTCTCCCGTATGCTCTGTGTAAGCACACAGACTACCAACTTCAGCAATTCATCACCGGCTAAATGACCATACCGATCGTTCGCCTTCTTCAAGTCATCAACATCTACGATAAGCAAACCAAGAGGGTATTCAAGACGCCGTGCCCGATTAAGTTCGTTTTCTAGGTGGGCGTTGAGGTAATTGCGGTTGTAAGCCCCAGTCAAATCATCGACGGTGGCTAGTCGTTGAACCTCGGAAAATAATTGCGTGTTAGCCACAGCCAGAGAGACCACCTGGGCCAGGGCCACCAACAAATCCAAATCATCATCATTAAATTGCCGGGGAGCGCCACCTAAAAGTAACGCCCCTGAGATCCGGTCGCTGATATGCAACGGTGCACAAAGCAGGCTTTTATCATCCACCGGCACCCCATTCACCTGCATAGTTCGAGGATCTGCCAGCGATTGATCTACTCGCTGAGGTAAACCATGCTCTACCACCCACCCGGTTAAACCATCCCCCACCATCAACTGCCTGTCCATCATCTGCTCTGCGTACTGACCTGAGGAGGC
>Ga0114930_10002871_pt1 | contig 15387 bp, 11 predicted proteins | sample AnhtaG_FD_87300 | JGI IMG/M metagenome (GOLD analysis project Ga0114930, IMG submission 87300) | Deep subsurface microbial communities from Anholt, Denmark to uncover new lineages of life (NeLLi) - Anholt_01485 metaG | ecosystem: Environmental > Aquatic > Marine > Oceanic > Sediment | place... | reverse complement strand
GAACTGGTAGGAGAACGGATTGGCGCCCCTGTGGGGCGAGCCCTCAGTGCTGTCCACCTTCCAGCTTCCCGCCGTCGTATCCCAGCCGCCGAAATCGCCCTCGCGTCGCATGAAATCGTCGGTGAAATACACCGGCACAACGGGCGTCAGCTCGGCATTGTTGAGATTGCGACAGGCTGCCGCGCCCTGCCAGGGCAGGCCGTCCGCGGCCGTCAGAACGGCATGCCGTCCCACTACAACGGTCAGACGCCCGCTGCGTCGTTTGATGAGCAGGTCCAGCTCTGGCTCGTCGGCGGGCAACAGGCCGCGGCGGACGCTCCGGCTCTGACCGTCCGCGATCTTTCGCAGCTCGACTTCCCCGTTGCCAATCCACAGCGACCGGTGCCAGCGGGCGTTCCAGTAATCGAACAGCACTTCGGCCTCGTTGCCGTGCCGCACGGTGGCGGTCAGATTGAATTCAGCGACGGGCAGCTCGGATTGGATCAGCTCGAAACCGCCCGGCACGGGCTCCTGCTCGCCGCCCGGGGGCGCGGGAGCGTCGGGTCGAGGCTGCCGACCGGCACGTGCCGGCGCGGTGACGGCAGCTCTTGAGCCGGCGGCGGCGAGACGCGGCACGAGTTGGCCCTCGCTGAAATAGCTCAGGGCAGCCAGGATGAAGTCCTCGAGGATCGGGCCGCGAAGCGCCAGCATGCGGCTCACACCGATGCCAACGTAGAGAAGCTGTCCTTTGCCCAGGGGTTTCAGCAGCACGGCGGGCGCCTCACTCAAGGACCTTCCTCGATCGCGAGTCCGAGGGACTCTGATGCTCCCGCCGATGAACCGCGCCAGGATCCGCACGTCTGGTTCGTCCTGCGGGAGGAGCGCGACAACGGACCAGCCCCGCGTCGGAATTGTGCCACGGGATACCAGTTCCTTGCTGATGGGATGACGCGAATCGACGAAAACGAGGCCGGCGTCCTTGCCTACCGCGACACGCACGGCCCGAAGGGCGTTCTGCGGTAACATCGCGGTCGGCTCAATAATGGCAATGCCGCCCTCCCGGACATACTGCTCCAGCGCCTGCGATATGGCCGGGCCAGTCCTCGCCCTGCGGGCGTCAGTGACGATGACGATGTCATACCTTTTGAGCAGAGACACATCGGCGAGCTGGGTATCCAGGAGCCGTTCCCGCGGCATCCCATGGCGGGCGAGCAAGCCCATATAGCCTGTTGCCCACGCCCCTCCAACGGCTATGCGCCAGGGGCGTGTCTGCAGGGCCGGCTCGGGGTGATTCGCGGCGGCGAGAGGGCGCGCGCCGAGGCTCGCGATCGCGGACAGCACAAGAAACAAACAGCGCCGACATGCAGGCGCGGGCATACTACTTCCGACCTCCAACACTGTGTACACTCATGATACCACGGGACCGCATTATACACCATCCGCCGCCTCGCGATGAAGGAGGCATGGCGTCATCACACGAGGACAGCACGCAGATTCAGGTCCCTCGCCATCGCATAGGCCGCGGTGGGGTTGTAGCGCGGGGGGTCTCCGCCTGCTCCTGCCTCTGCCGTATCCACCGTTTCACCGAACGCTTCAGGGAGCGAATATGTGCCTCCCGGCGAGGTGGCTGACGTGGTGGCGCCGGACGGTTCTCACCTCCGTGTAGCCCGAGCACTGCCCGACCCGTGCGCCTTGCCGTTGCCATCAACCCAGAACGTTGAACCTGGGAAACGAGGAATCCTACGTCTGGTCCTATATCTTGCGCAGCACGTGGGATTCTGGTACAGTGCTAGCGGGGCGGAGGCGCGGGGCGTTGTTGCTGGCGGGCAGAGAATCAGGGTTGTGTGCCCGGAATCCAATAATTAAGTATGGTGTCCCCACAATTCCTAGCCATATCAGCGGCGTCGGCGCGTTCTTGTTGGTGTCAAGGCAGAGCGCCGCGGATCCTATTCTGCCGCCTCGTAAGCACGCTTCATCAGCCCGAGCAGCTCGTCGTCCACGTCCGCACTATCGCTCACCTTTGTGGAGACGTGGAGGGCGCTCCATCCCTCGAAGATCCCCTTGGGCTGGACCTTCAGCCGCGCGTGGCCCTGCGCCTCCGAGGGGTCGAGCCGCAGTCCCATCCGGAGCCCCTCGGCCTGGACGCTGATGACCACGAACGCGTATCTGTGGGACAGAACGATATGCTTGGAGTTCGCATGCACGCGGACGTCCCGGACGGCGTCCCTTGTGCGCGCCAGCAAATGCTCGAATAGCTCGCGGCTGCGAGGCCTCCCTTCCAGGTGCTGTTCCATGGCCCAGGGGAATCGCGTCCCTTCCTCGCTCGGCTCTTCCATCAATCGCTTCCTCAGATGATCAATGGGTCGCCAACTGCCGCCACTGTCCTGGTACTTCCACAGCAGCCAGCCGTCCACCGAGCTGCCCCCGGTGGCTCGCCTCCCAGCCCCCGAGGGGGATGCGTATGTGTCGCCTTCCACGGCCAACGACCCGTCAGCTGCGACCTCCGCGAAGACCTCTTGGCCCTTCACCCGTACGCGCCATCTGTCTCCGGCCTTGGCAAGTTCGGCAGCGAGGAGGTCAGCCACGGTGATGCGCCGCTTCCGGCTCCTCTTTGGCGGCTTCTTGCGCCTGCGCACACGCGGCTCTTTGCCTATGAGCCCAGCAAGACACTCGGCCACCACGTCGTCCGGCAACTGCGGATCGTCAGCTTCCTCGCGGACCAAGTCAATCAACGCGTCGGGCGGACTGGTGAGTAGGGACTCCGCCGCGGCGCGCGCCTTCATCTGCGCCTGCTGGGCATCCCACGCAGCATCCGTCTGTCCGCTGCTGAGCGCCTGCTTCGTCAGCAGCTCAAGCCTCCTTGCTCCCTCCTGAGCAGACAGCCCGTCGGGCTCGTCGAGGTGCAGCAAGTCGATTGTCCAGAACACTTTGCCCTCGAGCGCAGCCTTGTGCAGGAGATTGACCAAGACCAGCAGGCGGCCGTTCGTTCTCACGCACCACTGGAAGCCAGCGTTGAGGCCGTTTGCCGCCAGTTGCCGCCAACCTTTGTCGCTTCTCAGGGGATCTCTCAGCGACTTGGCCTCCACCAGCAAGGTCGGGTTGCCGGCATCCATCAATGCATAATCGACCGGCTCATCCCGGGACTTCCGCCGCCATTCGCGCTTCACTTCCCCGGTACTGCGGATGTCCCAGCCGAGCCACTCCAGCAGTGGCTCGACCAGCACCGCCTTCGTGTCGGCTTCGTTCAGCTTCTCCCCTCGCTCAACGTGCGTCTTCACCCGATCCCGAAGGCTCCGTAGCGTCTGCAGATTGCCTCTCACGGCTCCTCTCCTCCGTTCCGACTGCCAGCGTTGAGAAGTTACAATGGCTACATGTGCTCTCCGTCGGATGACACATTCCTTCCGTGGAGCACTGTGACCTTCGGCAGCGAAACAGGCCTCATCGTGAATGCCCATCAGGCAAGCGCTCGGCCCCGGGGCGCTCTTGCGTCTCCTCCCGGGGGAGGACAATGCGAGGTCCAGGCCGAAGCTCTCCGTGCGCCAGGCGACGAGTGGTTCCTGGGGACCTGCGGTCTAGGCGACACGTGGTGCGGAGGTGTTTGGCCTGTGGGGCGGGGACGCGAGGCTCCATTCAGTGCCGCATCGACAAGGGTCGGCGACGCACTCGCGTGCGTCCGGATGATCGCGGACGCGCAAGAGCGCCCGGGCGGTAACGTTAGCCAGCCGCACATACTGCTCGACGGGGATGGGAACCGATACTACGTCAGTGGGGAATTCCGGGGACACCTTACTTAATTCTTGCCCCGAATGACCTCGCGTGGCGCGGGCTTTCTAGCCCGCGATCCCTCGCCGACACAAGCACCCAACCGACCTGTGCAATCCCGAGGTGATCCGCCGGAGTCGTCGAAGGGGGCACCACGCAGGCACGCAATGGAACTTGACCGGTTTGGCCTCCCCTCAATCATCGCCCCGCCCGCGCGCTTGACTCGCCCACCGGTCTGGCAGGACTCCAGCCGCTCTTGGTTGGTCAGGCTTGCAGCACCGGGAAGAGGGACAGGTTGCGCGGCCGGCCAAGCAGACGCACCTCGGCAGCACTGAACTCTCCCAGGGCACACGGGCCTGGGGGCCTTGAGATCGTACCTGCAGGAGCGATGGCAGCTCGATGGAACTGGTTCATCAAAGCGCGGATGCGGAAATGCAGCGGCAGGAGCCGGGCAGGAACATCCGCCGTTTCCGCGGCTAACTCCGCTGCCGCCTCATTCTCGCAGAAGACGAGCACTTTGGCTGCACCCATCTCCTTTGCCATTAACAGCGCCTCCTCGATGCCGAGCATGTGGCCCTCGACGGGCTCTTGCCCGGTCGATTCGAGAAACCGGGCTACGGGTCGAGCCGAGCCCAAACGCACCGTGACGCGGACCCCGCCCCACCCATCTGCGGAAAACAGTTTTCCATCTATGCAGGCCCGGGCGCAGCGTTGGTCATCGTAGCTGTCCATGCGGCGGCTCATTGCTGGATTGCCTCCTTGCATCCAAGCGGCCATCGAACATCTGTTTGGCTGCCAGTATACACAAACATGCGTTCGATGTCAAGGATCGGTTGCAAATCCGACAGCAGATAGGTTCTGGCTCCTCGCGGTGCTGCAGGCCGCAGTGGTGTTGTAGCCTGGATGCGGTCGTCCGCTGGCGGAGGTGACGCTCTGTCGCAAGAGGCCTGCGGCAGAGGCACGCATCTCCGTGGCAACGTCGCCCTGCAACCATCTTGCGCCGCCCTGCTACGCAGGCTGTGACATGGCCTCTACGGAATCGGGCCAGGGGAGAATGCGGCGCATTCCACCAACAGCAGCCATGTTGCAGGGAAGAAGTACGAGGATGAGCGACAACAACGACATCGATCTCTCCCTGGTAGACCTCGTGGGCCGGGAGACGCTGGATGCCATCCGCTCCACGTTTGAGGCGTGTGTTGGCATGCCGCTCCTATTCACGGACTCTGAGGGGCGGCCGGTCACGGAAGTAGAAGATCCGACACGGTTCTGCTTTGCTTTCCTTCAAGGAAGTCCGGAGGCGGAGGCAGTCGGGTGCCTCTGCTGCGAGCGCGCCACGGCGCGCGAGCGGACCATGAGAGAGACCCAGCTCAGAACGCAGCATACGGGAGAGCCGGTCATTGAGACGTGTCCGATGGGCTTTCTCGACGCTGTTGTTCCCATTGAGCTGCAGGGGCAGGTTCTGGGATATGGCCTGTTTGGCCGTGCTCTGGACTCCGTGCCCGATCTCGAACAGTATCGGAGGATGGCGAAGGCGAGGGGCCTCGACCCCGAGGCGTGCGTGACGGCGGCCGAGAACGCCACCGTCATGTCTCGCGAGGACATCCTGTCGGTCGCGAAGCTGCTGCATACCATTGCCGGGTTGGTCGTCCGCGCTGCGAATGATACTTTGCAGGCGCGCCAGGTTCAGGAACTGGAGAAGACCCGAGACGATCTCACTCACATGATCGTCCATGATCTCCGCACGCCGCTGACGGCGATAATCGGCTCACTGTGGAGCTTGTACGTCGGCTCGCTTGGCCCTCTGGACGACCCTGTGAAAGAGTTCGTCGAACTCTCGCTGCGGAACGCCAAGCGTCTTCTGGGCTTGGTCAACGACTTGCTGGACGTCGATAAGATGCGGGCCGAGGGGATCGCGCTTAATCGCGAGCCGGTACAGCTCCGGAGCATAGTGGATGCCGCCGTTGAGCAAGTGCACTACTTGGTCGAAGATCGGGACATTGCACTCGCCACCGAGCTGCCTCCGGACCTGCCGGCCCTATATGTGGACAGAGAGAAAGTGGATCGCGTTTTGGTCAACCTGCTGGGGAACGCCATCAAGTTCACGCCGCGAGGTGGCGCAATCTCAATAGTCGCATCGCATTCGGGCGAGGACGAAGACGTGCTCGTGGCGGTCAGAGACACGGGCGAGGGCATACCGGAGGAGTACCTGGAAAAGGTTTTCGACAGATTCGCCCAGGTGGAGTCTCGCCAAGCCGGGCGGAAGATGTCCACCGGCCTCGGCCTCACCTTCTGCAAGATGGCCGTCGAAGCCCACGGCGGCCGCATCTGGGTGGAGAGCAAGCTGGGGGAGGGGACCACCTTCTTCTTCACCCTCCCGACGCCCTGACGCATGATGGGTAGCGGTGCTGCACCCAGTCGCTCCTTTCACTACGCCACCGCGCATGCCCTGGCCTTCAGTGGCATTCTCGCCCTCCGGCTTGCCGCGTTTGTGCCCTCCTGAGGTATCCGCGCCGGGCTGCCGCAATCCTTGCCACACCGCCCCAAATGCGCTACAATCGCCGCACACTCGGTACGCAATAAATGCATGGAGGCAAGCATTGTGGCCAATGTGAAAGTGGCCTTCATCGGCGCCGGGCGCATGGCCAATTCGGTGCACTATCCCAGCGTCGCGCAATGTCCGGATGCTGACCTGGTTGCCATTTGCGACCTCGATGAACGGAGACTCAAGGAGACGGCCGATGAGTACGGCGTCGAGCGCCGCTACACCGACTACCATGAGATGCTCGCCGCCGGCGACATCGACGCCGTCTATGTGATCATGCCGCCTATGCCGCTGCAGTCCATCGTCACGGACGTCGCGGACGCCGGAAAGCACGTGTTCATCGAGAAGCCCCCGGGCACGGTCTCGGAGGAAACGCTCGCAATGGCCGAGGCAGTCGAGCGCAACGGCTGCAAGTCCATGGTGGCGTTCAATCGGCGGTTCTCGCCCGTGATCCAACAGGCCAAGAAGCGGGTGGATGATGGCGGTGGGCCGGTGCAGGCGATGGCGGAGTTTCACAAGAACATGATAGGCGAAAGGCCCTACTTCGAGATCAGTATACTGAGCTGCGACATCATTCACGTGGTGGACTGCCTGCGCTTTTTCCTCGGCGACGCCACAGAAGTGCAAAGCAACGTGCAGCAGGTGGACGCTGACTGGGATAACATGTTCAACGCGCTCATCACCTTCGACAGCGGGGCCGTGGGCTTACTGTCGGCGTGCCGGGTGTCGGGCAACCGGCACGAGCAGTTCGAGTTGCATGGAAGGGGCGTCTCGGCGTACATACGGGCGCCGCACGAGGCGGAGGTCTGGACGAGCGACAAGGACTGCGAGCAGTTCACCGGAGCAGGGCTCGCCGGTACCGACGAGAATCGGGTCACGTACGGCTTTTATGGGGAGACCTGCCACTTCATCGACTGCATTCAACGCGATGAGACGCCCATCACGAACTTCCGAGATGCGCTCAAGAGCATTCAGCTCTGCGAATGGATTCAGTACGGTAAGCCGAGGACGTAGGGAAGGCAGTGGTTAGCCAAGGCAACGGCCGGCGGGGATACGGCATCCCCGCCCGACAACGGATGGCAGATGTGGCACGGAGGACGGGGCGATGACACTGTGCCCGGTGTGCAGCCAACCGATGCGGGAGCGGAAGGTGTACACGATTGCGGTTAATGGATGTGATCGGTGTGGCGGCGTGTGGTTCGATCATCACGAGTTGACCGAGCTGGCCAAGACCGATCTTCAGGTCCTGGGGCGGCTGGACGCCGACTTCCGGCCCGTTGACCCGGAAACGCACGGGCCCATCATGAGCAGACGGTGTCCGGGCTGCGCCATCACGCTCGAGCCCAAGGAGCTGCGCCACGCGCCGGGCGTCACCGTCGATGTATGCCCGCGATGCTGCGGCATTTGGCTCGAGGACACCGAGCTTACGGCGATCCAGGAAGTGGTGGGCAAGGCGCATCCAACTGCAGGGGAGTGAGCGCTGCCGGCCGCGAGTGTGAGCGGATGTAGATGTGGCGCAAGTCGGAGCCGGGGCCTGGTGCCCCGGCTCCATGGCCGGGACGTGGCGCCGCGCGGTGTGGCGTCACGATGGATGTGTGGCGCGGGTTGCTGACGGAGCTATGCCCGGTGGGGCAAGAGAAACGCGGGTGGCGACTTGCAAGTGCCATCCAGTCGCGTTGGGAGGGCGGCGACAGCCGCGCAGCAGTATCGCGGCTTATACAAGTGGGGCAGTACGCCGGCGCTGATGGAAAGGTGAGTGCTATTGAGCACGCAGAGACCATCAACAGAGTTCGACCTGCAGAAGGCGAGAGAGAAGGAGGCGGCGCTGAAGACGAGGCTCGGCGGGCTCGGCAGCGCCCTCGTCGCCTTCTCCGGCGGCGTAGACAGCACGTACCTTCTGGCCACCGCGGCTGACGTGCTTGGCGAGCAGGTCGCTGCAGCGACCTCGCGCTCAGAGACCTACTCAGCCGCCGAACTGGAGGAATCGCAGCGGATCGCCGAGCAGTTCGGCGTGAAGCAGTTCGTGCTTCGCACGTCGGAGCTGGAGATAGACAACTTCGCCAACAACCCGGTCAACCGGTGCTACTACTGCAAGAAGGAACTGTTTCAGACTTTGGGGAAGCTGGCGCGAGAGCACGGTTATGCGCACGTATTGTACGGAGCCAATGCTGACGACGCCTACGATCACCGCCCCGGGCACATGGCCGCGGACGAGATCGGAGCTATCGGGCCGCTCATGGAGGTGGGGTTGACCAAGGCAGAGATCCGAGAGCTTTCGCGCCTGCGGGGCCTGCCCACGTGGGACAAGCCCGCCTTAGCCTGTCTTGCCTCGAGGTTCCCATATCATCAGCAGATCACCGTAGAGAAGCTCAGGATGGTAGGAGAGGCCGAGGCGTTCCTGCGAACCCTGGGGATACGGCAGGTTCGTGTTCGACATCACGATGACCGGATCGCCAGGATCGAGGTGGAGCCCAAAGACGTGCCGAGGCTGGCCTCGCCGGAAACGGCGGAGGCTGTCGTCCGAAAGCTCAAGAGGATCGGGTACGTATACGTCGCACTCGACTTGGAGGGCTTTCGCTCGGGAAGCATGAATGAGCCGCTCGGCCTGCGCGGCGGCGACGCCGAGACGTCCGGCGAGCGCGCAGCGGCAGATCCGAAGAGGCCATCGGAAGAGGGGCCATCTCGCCGTGGAGACTCGTGAGTCTGAGTTTCTCATCGTGGGCAGCGGCATAGCCGGGCTGTGGACCGCCCTTAACCTGGCCGGCCGGGGGCGCGTTGCTCTTATCACGAAGGATGTTCTGAGCGAGGGGAGCACGTTGTACGCGCAGGGCGGCGTTGCCGTCGCCTGGGAGCGCGAAGACTCGCCCACACTACACTTGGAAGACACGATATCGGCCGCTGCAGGCCTGTGCAACGAGGCGGCGGCCCGGGTGCTTACCGAGGGGGGCGCTGAGCAGGTAGGCAAGCTGATGATGCTCGGCTGCCGCTTCGACACTCACAACGGCCGTCTGGCGCTCACGCGCGAGGCCGCCCATCGTGCCCGACGGATTGCCCACGCCCTCGGCGATGCCACTGGGCGTGAGATCGAGCGGACGCTCGCGGCGCAGGTGCGCGCGGGGGAGGATATCACCATCCTCGAGCACACCTTCCTGCTGGACTTCCTGACCGAGAACGGCCGGTGCATTGGGGCCCAGGCTCTGGATTTGCCTACGGGTGCGGAGCTGCGCTTGCTTGCCTCTGCCACACTCGCGGCGACGGGCGGGATCGGGCAGCTCTATCGGGAAACTACCAATCCGCCCGTTGCGACCGGCGACGGCATCGCGGCAGCGTATCGCGCCGGCGCCGAGCTCGTAGATATGGAATTCATCCAGTTCCACCCCACGGCCCTGGCCAAACCTGGGTACCCCAAGTTCCTCATCTCGGAAGCCGCCCGAGGGGAGGGGGCAGTCCTGCGGAATGCAGCGGGCGAGCGCTTCATGGCCGAGTACCACCCGAGCGCCGAGTTGGCTCCGCGGGACATCGTCGCACGGGCAATCGTCGCTGAAATGACAAAGAGCGGAGAGGACCACGTGCTCCTGGACTTCCGCGAGCTGCGGCCGGGAGTCATCGACGAGCGATTCCCCAACATCACGGCCCGGTGCCTCGAACACGGCATTGACCTCCGGCGCGATCTGGTGCCCGTGTCGCCGGCGGCGCACTACTTCATGGGTGGTATTCTGGTAGACATCGACGGCCGGAGCACGGTGCCAGGCCTGTACGCATGCGCGGAATGCGCCTGCACCGGGGTGCACGGGGCCAACCGCCTGGCGAGCAACTCGATGCTCGAGGGTCTCGTCTTCGGTGATCGATGTGCCAGGGCGATGAGCCGGGAGCCGGCTGGCGTGTCGGCGGCGCCGGAGGAATCAGCCGCACCCGTGACCGTGAGAAACAACCCGCGCCCCGCTGCGGAGCTTCGGAGGGCCCTGCGGCAGCTCATGTCGGAAAACGTAGGGATCTTACGCTCCGGCGAGTCGCTCGCCCGGGCCAGCCGTGAGTTGGCGTCGCTCACTGAGACAGGGGGCGGGCGCGGCTCGCGCCACCCGGAGCATCTGGAACTGACGAACATGCTGACCGTCGCCGATCTCATCGTGTCGGCGGCCACAACGCGGACGGAGAGCCGCGGCGCGCACTACCGTACGGACTATCCGCATCCGGACGATGGGTGGCACAGGCACATTTGCTTCCGCAAGGGAGATGATGGCCGCAGCGAGATGCGGCTCCGGGAGGCATCATGAACCGATGGAAGAGCACTCCCAGCCAACAGAGCAACCCAGTGTTGCCGTAGCGACACGCCGCCTAGGCTTTGAGCCGCCCCGGGGGGTGAGTCGCATCGAGTGGCGCTCAGGACTGGCGCATTTCGCCATCAAGACGGAGGAGGGCGGCCGAGCCCTGGCATCGGTGTTCAGGCCCCTCATGGAGGTCGGGGTGAGCGTGGACATGGTCAAGCTGCTCCCGCCCGGCATTTGCTTCACTCTATTCGAGGGTGAGATCGATGTCACCAGTGAGACGCTCCGGAAGCTGGGTTTGGAGTTCACCGTAACGCCGGAGTGCGCTGTGCTGACCGTATACGCGCCGGACATGCGATCACTTCCCGGCATCATGGCCACGGTCGTTGGCGCCCTGGACCACGATGGCGTGCGGGTGCTTTCCACCGACGATTCGTACGACTCCATATTCTGCATAATCGACCGCAACGATGGGCCACGCGCGTGCCAAGCGCTGGCGAAAGAGTTCGGCCTGGATCTGAAGAGCGGCGAAGGCCCCGGGGTGGAGTGGTAGGCATGACCGACATCAAACCATTAGTGATGAAGTTCGGCGGCACGTCGGTGCGTACGGCTGAGCAGCGCCAGGCAGCGGTGCGGCACGTGTGTCGGGCGCGGGAGGCTGGGTATCACCCTGTCGTCGTCGTCTCTGCAATGGGCCGAAAGGGCGAGCCGTACGCCACCGACACGCTCATCTCGCTTGCGGAGGAGATCGGGCCGGACATGGCCTCGCGGGAGAAGGACATGCTCATGGCGTGCGGCGAGATCATCTCCACGGTGATCATGGCGCACCTGATCCGGCATCTGGGAAACTGCGACACGGTCGCGCTGAGCGGCGGTCAGGCGGGGATCGTCACCGATCGCAAGTTCGGCGCGGCGCGCATCCTCGCCATCGATCCGACCCGCATTCAGCGCTGCTTCAGGGACGGCACCATCCCTGTCGTGGCGGGCTTTCAGGGCGTCACGCGAGGTGCCGCCGCCCATGAGCACGGCGCCATCACCACCCTGGGAAGAGGTGGCAGCGATACTACCGCGTCGGCCCTTGGCGCGGCCGTGCATGCCGTTGAGGTGCAGATCTTCACGGATGTCCCTGGCATCATGACGGCGGACCCGACCATCGTGCCAAACGCGCGAACACTGGGCACGATCACGTACCGGGAGATCTGCGAGATGGCGCACCAGGGGGCGAAAGTCCTGCATCCCAGGGCTGCCGAGATCGCGATGGAATACGGCATCCCCCTGCGCGTGCTGTCCCCGATGGGGGACGGAGAGGGAACGCTCATCGTCGCTGAGGCAAAGGTGGATCGCACCCGGGAGCACGGTGTCACGGGCGTCGCACACTCCGGCGCAGTGGTGCCGCTCAGCATGCGCGTTGAGGAGGAGTATTGCAAGCCGCAGGTGGAACGGGATACTCTGGCCCGGGTCGCCGCCGAGCATATCAGCGTTTATTTCACCAGCGATACGCCCGAGACGATGAACTTCGTCGTGGATGAGGACGTGCTGCCCACTGTGCTGAACGCCGTCGAGAACGTGACGCTCACCGCCACGGACCGCGATGGGCAGCCTCGTCGCTTCCGCGTCGCGCGGCACGCATCCAGTGCCGCTGCAGACGATGCCATCCCCGTGCAGTTGCACGTGCACCCCGACTGTGTGATCGTATCGCTCATCGGGCGAGACTTGCGCCGCGTGCCGGGGGTGATAGCGCGGGCAGCAGAGGCGCTCGAGGGGGCGGGGATCAAGATCCTCCAGGTGGCGGGCAGCAGCAACTGCCTGTCATGCCTCATCCGCGAGCCGCACAAGGAAGAAGCCGTGCGCCGACTACACGAGAAGTTCCATCTGCACCTGGGGGACGAGGGGGCTGGCGGAGAGCGGCCAATGGCCGGCAGTTAATGGTTGGTGCTGCATGAACGGACCGCTGCCCATCAACCATGGGGCATGCGGTGGCTGCCGGCATTACAGGGTGAGCTCCGCCACCTGGCAATACTTCAACTGCTTCCGTGCATCGGCGTTGCCCGGATCGAGCTTCAACACTCGGCCGAACGTCGTCTCACCCTCCACGTACATCTCCGCCATCATGTACGTCTTGCCCAAGTCGAGCAATATGCGCGGCGACAGCGGCGCCAGCTCCGCGGCGCTTTCTAGCTCCGCCACGGCCTCCGCCAGGCGCCCCTTAAACCCCAGGCATAGTCCGAGTCCATGGTGGGCGCGAACGGAATCCGGGTACGTGAGCACCATTTGGCGATACGCCGCCACGGCCTGATCCACCTTGACGGCGCGTCTGAGGCGATCTGCTTCCTCGAGCTGCTGCTCCATATCCATTGTCCCCAGCCCCAAGCCACGCCGGCGTGTCCGGCACGGGCCGGACTCCCATGATCCTCCCACCACATTATTCCCCGAAAGACCCCCGGGCACGAACGCTTTTCGCTTACCGTTGCGGGGGAGATGCTCGCTGCTGAGGGCGATGGACTCCCGGTGTCCTCGAAGTTGACACTCCGAACAGCCGCCAGGTATAATCACTGGCGCCCAACGGGCAATGAAGAATGCCAAAGGCGAAAGGCAGGGGCTGACCAACGGCCGGGCGTATCGGCGCCCTCTGCTTTCGTGCTTCTGGCTGCCTCGAAGATTTGGTTGTGTGCCTTTCTGTAGGCGAGTACCTGTGGCCCCTGTCTAAAGCGGGGCCCCGTATGGGGCTCGCCACAGCCCCATCTCAGCGCTCCCACGGGCTGTGCGCCAGCCCAGACATCCTCATCGTTTCCGGGTGGCCCACCGGGCCATGGCGAACTGCTTTGGAGTGGTGCGATGCACGGATCAAGCAAGAGACGAAGCCTGTGGCCCGCGGTCGTCGGGGCCACGCTCGCAGCAATGGTCACAGCCGCCGGTGTCGCCGACCCCGAGCCCGAACCCACGCGGTCTGCCTCGCCGGGGATCACGGTGCGCATTGGGGACCGCGAGGTCACCTGTACCCCTCGGCCGCGTCTGCGAGACGGCCACGTGCTGGTGCCCAGTAGCTTCTTCACGGACTGCCTCGGTGGCTCCGCCAGCTACGATGACGCCACGCGCACCTGGAGCCTCACACTGAGTGAGCACAGCCTGCTTATCAGAACGTGGCAGCGCCACTTTGTGCTTGACGGGGACCGAGGCGAAGCGCGCTGGGCGCCCGAGCTCCTGGGCGACACGCTGTTCATCCCGCTATGGACTCTCTCGCACAGCTTCGGGCTGAATGCCTCCTTTGCCGAGACGCCCGACGGTGGCGTCATCACGTGCAAGCAACTCTCGGGCTCGCTTCGCCATATTCGCTGCGGCTGGTACCCGGACAAGACGCGTGTGGTTCTCGATTTGGACGTTCTCGTGGGCTATTCGTGGGAACAGGAGGATGACGGCTCCGTGCTGGTGCGCCTTCCGCCGGTGCCACCCGGCAAGCCGTTGAAGCGCCGCCTGGTCAGCATCAATTCGCCCTGGGTCCAGGAGGTGCAGCAAAGATCGCTCCCCGATCGCAGCGTCCAGGTTCGCATCGTTACGACGGGCGAAGTCGTACCGAAGGTGTTCACACTCGGCAACCCGGCGCGCATCGTGGTGGACATAGAGAGGCCCGCGCCCGAGCCGAGCGAGGCCCCCCAACAGCCGGTCGCACCGGAGCAGGTCGTTCCGACAACTCCGGATGGCGGGATGTGGGCGCAAGAGCGTCAGTTCGCGACGGCAAACGGTACCGTGCGTCTCAATGTGCTCTACGTGGATCTGCGCGCACCCGGCGTCCACGTGCAGCCGGCGCTGGCGGCACATACCGTCGCCCACAAGGCCCGCCCGAGCGCCATTGCCCGGCGCGACGGTGCGTACGCGGCCGTCAACGGCGGCTTCTTTGCACCCCGCGGCGAGCCGCTCGGCATGCTCGTCATCAACGGCGAGTGGATTTCGCATCCGATACTCGGCCGCGCCGCCCTCGGCATTATGCAAGAGAAGGCGGTGCTCATAGACAACGTCCACTTCGACGGATCAGTCGGGTTCCCGGGCATTGGGACGCTGCGCCTGACCGGCATCAATGCGCGTCACCGCGAGGGGGCCGAGCTCATACTCTACAATCGCCGCTGGGCCGATTACGTGCAGGGCACTCGAGGGGCGACGCGCGTGGCCATCACCGAGATCGGCGTCATCAGTCGGGTGGCGACGGACGGGACCGAGGTATTCATCCCGCCCGGCGGCTGGGTGCTCTCTGGAACGAGCGCCAATGCCACGCGCCTCGCGAAAGCGCAGCCAGGGACAGGCGTTAGTCTCTCCCTCGCCACCCGTCCGCAATGGGACGGGCTACTGCATGCCCTGGGCGGGGGCCCAAGGCTGGTGAAAGATGGTCAGCCATACGTGACGGCGGTACAGGAGCGCTTTAAGGGCGACGTGCGGACAGGCCGGGCGCCGCGGACCGCTGCCGCGGTCGATGCCGATGGCCGACTGATGCTGGTCACAGTTGACGGGCGGGACGCGGGGGGCAGCGGCGGCATGACGCTCGGCGAACTCGCCATCGCCCTGATCAAGCTGGGCGCCAAGGACGCCATGAATCTGGACGGGGGATCCTCGTCCACGTTCGTCATCGGCTCTCGCGTTGTCAATAGGCCGTCGAGCGGATTCGAGCGGGCGGTGTCTAACGCCCTCCTGGTCTTTGGTGGGCCTGGCGCCCGAACTGCCGCGGTGACCAGTGGGCAGTGAGCAGTGCGGAGTGGGCAGAACGGCAGTTGTCGGTGGCCGCAGACGCCTTCCCCCCATGACTCAGACCCCCGGATGGCGTCTGAAGCAGGATGGCCTCGATCGCAGGCG
>Ga0114930_10002870_pt1 | contig 15387 bp, 15 predicted proteins | sample AnhtaG_FD_87300 | JGI IMG/M metagenome (GOLD analysis project Ga0114930, IMG submission 87300) | Deep subsurface microbial communities from Anholt, Denmark to uncover new lineages of life (NeLLi) - Anholt_01485 metaG | ecosystem: Environmental > Aquatic > Marine > Oceanic > Sediment | place... | reverse complement strand
CGCGGTGCAAGGGGCGACGGTGGCCCAGGCCGCGCCGCCGCGCATCGGCGCCCCCGCCGGCCAGGGCCAGGGCCAGAGCACGCCGCCCCCGCCGACCGCGCAGCCCGCCGGTCCCGCCAACACCCCCGGCACGCCCACCGGCACCTTCGTCGGGCAGAAGATCCAGCAGCAACGCGCCGAGCTCGTGCGCCTGCAGGGGCTGATCTCCTCGCACAACGCGGAACTGCAGCAGAACCGCACCGACATGATCCAGCAGTCGCGCTCGTATCACCAGCTCGTGGCGCAGGTGAACGCGCGGCTGCAGGTCGGCACCACGCCCGGCAACCCCGAATTGCAGGGGATGTGGAACCAGGCGCAGGGCGAGCTCGACAAGCTCGACGGCAGCATCGCGCGGCTCAACCGCCTGACCAACGCCACGGCCGGCGACGCGTCGATGGCGGTCTACCTGCTCGATTCCACGCGCGCCACCTATTCGCTCTCGGGCGCGGTCGACGAGGACCACCGCCAGATCGCGATCCTGGAAGACGAGATCAACCGCACCGTGGTGCTGATCGAACGCCTGCTGAACGAGCTCAGCGAGGATCTGCAACGCCAGAACAACTACCTCGCCGGCGAGCGGCGCAACCTGCAACTGCTCGCGGTCGCCGTAAAGAACGGCGAGCTGTACGGGCCGAGCCTCTACAACCGCCCGTTCGTGGGCGCGGGGCCGACGCAGACCTCGGCCGCCGGCACGCCCGCGCCGCAGCCCCAGCCCGTCGGCAGCCGCCGTCCGCTGGTCGTGATCAAGTTCACGCGCCCGAACGTCGAATACGACCAGCAGCTCTATGCCGCGGTCAGCCAGGCGCTCGACCGCAAGCCCGACGCCATGTTCGACCTGGTCGCGGTCTCCCCCAGCAAGCCCGGCACTGGGGCGACGTCCGCCGCCTCCGCAAGGCGCCAGGCCGAGGGGGTCATGCGCTCGCTCGCCAACATGGGCCTGCCGGCCAACCGGGTCACGCTTTCGGCCACCAACAGCGCCCAGGCCCAGGTCAACGAAGTGCATCTCTACGTCCGCTAGGGCCGCCCCTAGGTTTATCCACAATCCGTTTTTCGCGGGAACACAGCCGGGCCGCCGGCCGTGTATGCTTGCTTGCATGCCGCGCGGCGGGCCGCCCTTGGGGTCCCCCGTCCCGCGCCTTTGCGTTAGGGACAAGCCATGCGTCGTTGGCGGATTTTTCTCGCTTCGGCCTTGCTGATCGTCGGCGCGGCTATCCCAGCTTCGGCCCAGGAAACCGGCCAGCTGATGGCGCTGCCCGATTCCGACCGCGCCGCGATCCGCGAGGTGATCGAACGGCAGCTCCAGGCGTTCCAGCGCGACGACGGGGCGGCCGCGTTCGCTTTCGCCGCTCCCGGCATCCAGTCCAAGTTCGCCTCGCCCGAGGCCTTCATGGACATGGTGCGCGACGGCTATCAGGCCGTCTACCGGCCGCGCGCGGTGCAGTTCAAGGACATCGTTTCGCTCGAAGGCACGCCCGCGCAACGCCTGATGGTGATCGGCCCGGACGGCGTGCCGATGATCGCGGTCTATCCCATGCGCCGCATGCTCGACGGCTCGTGGCGCATCGACGGCTGCGTGCTGCTGCCGTTCCGGCAGACCGACATCTGATCCGGCCGCCGCGCCCGCGGCGCTGTTGCCTGGGTCCTCCGGCGGCGGTTTAATCGCGCCTTCCGTCCGCCTGGCAGGGGGCAATCCGGTGACCGAGCAACCGCGCTTCGCCAAGAATTTCCCGGTTTCGTGGGAGGAGCTCCACCGCAACGGCCGGGCGCTGGCCTGGCGGCTGGTGGACAAGGGGCCGTGGAAGGGCATCGTCGCCATCACGCGCGGCGGGCTGGTGCCGGCGGCGATCGTGGCGCGCGAACTCGAAATCCGCCTGATCGACACGATCTGCGTGGTCAGCTACGACCACCAGAAGCAGGGCAGCGTGACCATCGCCAAGGGCGTCGCCGGCGACGGCACGGGGTGGCTGGTGATCGACGACCTGGTCGACACCGGCAACACCATGCGCGCGGTGCGCGCCATGCTGCCCAAGGCGCATGTCGCGGCGATCTACGCCAAACCCGCGGGCCGGCCGCTGGTCGACACCTTCATCACCGAGGTCAGCCAGGACACGTGGATTCACTTTCCCTGGGACCTCGAGCCGCAATTCGCCCAGCCGATCGCGGGCAACCGGACGCGCGCCTGAGCTTGGATGGCCGCCGGCTGCCGGTGGCCGAACGGATCGCCGCGCCCGCGGGCCTGCCGCTTGCCCGTCTTTACCGCGCGGGCGCCGACCCCGGGCGGCGGGCGCAGCCGCAGTTGGCTCGAAGCTCAGCTCTTGCCGTGCCGGCGTTCGTGCAGCGGCCACAGCTTTTCCATGCAGAGATACGTGAACGACGCCGACCAGCCGATCAGCAGCAGGCCGTTCAGCGCCTCGATGCCGGCGACGAGCTGCAATCCGGCCAGCGGCACGATGTCGCCGAAGCCCAGCGAGGTGTAGGTGACGGTCGAAAAATAGACCAGGCTCAGGAACCCGGTGATCGGCTTGCCGTCGGCATGCGCGATGCCGACCCCGCCCACGCCCGCCCCGGCCAGTTCCATGAGCGCGTAGCCGATCGCGTAGAGGTACACCTCGACGGTATGCGCCGCGAACACGCCGAAGATCACGAACACGATGCGCGCGCGCGGGCGCACCATCGTCAAGCGCGGCAGCAGGAAGCCGGAAATCAGCCGCAGCGCCTCGTAGTGCACCAGGATGGTCAGGCCCACCAGAATCACGCCGAACGCCATGCCGATCAGCATGGGCAACCCCCGCCTGCCGCCGTTTCCGCCCGCGGCCGACTATCCCATATTCGCATCCCGCAGTCCCCTGGTAGGATGCCGCAATGACGCGCCTATTCCTTCGCTTCGCCGCCGTCCTGTCGCTGACCCTCGCGGGCGCCGCGCCCGCGCATGCGGCCGAGCCGGCGGCGGCCAAGCGCCAGATGGCGATCGCGGCCAATCCGCTCGCGGCCGAGGCGGGACGCCAGATCCTGCGCCAGGGCGGCAGCGCGCTCGACGCCGCCATCGCCATGCAGATGGTCCTGAACCTGGTCGAGCCGCAATCCTCGGGCATCGGCGGCGGCGCATTCATCGTCCACTACGATGCGGCCGCGCGCAGAACCGCCACCTACGACGGCCGCGAAACCGCGCCGGCCGCGGCCAAGCCCGACCGCTTCATCGGACCCGACGGCAAGCCGCTGCCGTTCCGCCAGGCCGTCGCGGGCGGGCTTTCGGTCGGCGTGCCGGGCGTGCTCCGGGCCTTGGAGCTCGCGCACAAGGCGCACGGCAAGCTGGAATGGGCCAAGCTGTTCGAACCGGCGATCCGCCTGTCGGCGCAGGGCTTCGCGGTATCGCCGCGGCTTTCCATCCTGCTCGGCGAGGAGAAGGCCCTGCGCGATCACCCCCAGGCGCGCGCCTACTTCTACGCGCCGGACGGCGCGCCTTGGCCCCCGGGCCATGTGCTCAAGAACCCGGATTTGGCGCGCACCCTGGAAGCCGTGGCGCGCGGCGGGGCCGACGCGTTCTACCGGGGCGAGACCGCCCGGCGCATCGCCGCCGCGGTCAAGGGCGCGGCGAAGAACCCCGGCGACCTGACCGAGGCCGACATCGCGGCCTATCGCGCGGTGGAGCGTGCGCCGGTATGCGGCCCCTATCGCGTGTGGCTGGTCTGCGGCATGGGCCCGCCCAGTTCCGGCGGGCTTACCGTGCTGCAAATCCTGGGGATGCTGCAACGCTTCGCCTTGAAGGCGATGAAGCCGATGTCGGCCGAGGCGGTGCATGTGATCGCCGAGGCCATGCGGCTTGCCTATGCCGACCGGGGCCTCTACATGGCCGACGCCGACTTCGTGAAGGTGCCGGCGAAGGGCCTGGTCGATCCGGCCTACCTGGCGGGGCGCGCGGCGCTGATCGTGCCGGGCAACGCGTTCGACAAGGCCGAGCCGGGCGAGCCGCCGGGCCGGGAGGCGCGGCTGTGGGGCCGCGACGCCTCGCCCGAGCTGCCTTCGACCAGCCATCTCGTCGCGGTCGACGCCCGCGGCAACGCCGTGTCGATGACCACGACGATCGAGGATGGGTTCGGCGCGCGCCTCATGGTCGACGGGTTCCTGCTCAACAACGAGCTGACCGATTTCTCGTTCCAGCCCACGGACAACGGCAAGCCGGTGGCGAACCGGGTGGAGGGCCGCAAGCGCCCGCGCTCCTCCATGTCGCCCACGCTGGTGTTCGACCGCGGCGGCAGGCTGGTCATGGCGGTGGGTTCGCCCGGCGGCAGCGCGATCATCAACTACGTCGCCAAGACGGTGATCGGCGTGCTGGACTGGGGCCTCGACATCCAGGCCGCGATCGAGCTGCCCAACTTCGGCAGCCGCGGCGGCGCGGCCGAGCTGGAAAAAGGCACCGCGGCCGAGGCGCTGAAGCCGGCCTTGGAAGCGATGGGCCACAAGGTCGCGGCAGTCACGTTCACCAGCGGCCTGCACGGCATCGTGCTGGCGCCGTCGGGCCTGTGGGGCGGGGCCGATCCGCGGCGCGAAGGCGTCGCGTTGGGAGACTAGGCGTGGTCGCGCGCGCCGCCGCGGCGGCGACGGCCGACCGGCCCACGCTGCGCCTGCTGCCGGGCCGCGACAAGCGCGCCAAGCACGGCCACCCCTGGGTCTATTCCAACGAGATCGCGATGGACGCGGCGGCCCGCGCATTGCCGCCCGGCACGGTCGTGGCGCTGGAATCGGCCGAAGGGCACGCCATCGGCGCGGCCATGTTCAATGCGCGCACGCTGGTGGCCGCGCGCATCCTCGACCGCGACCCGCGCGCGGCGATCGACGCCGCGTTCCTGGCGCGCCGCCTTGAGCGCGCGCTCGACCTGCGCGCGCGGCTGTTCGACGGCGCCTACTACCGCTTGGTTCACGCCGAGGCCGACGGCCTGCCCGGCATGGTGATCGACCGCTACGGCGACGTCGCCGCGGTGCAGGTGAACACCGCGGGGATGGAGCTCTTGACGCCGGCGCTGCTCGAGGCGCTCGATCGCGTGCTGAAGCCCGCCTGCGTGGTCTTGCGCAACGACGGCGCGATGCGCCCGCTCGAAGGCCTGGCGCAGGAGGTGCGCGTGGCCAAGGGCCGCGTGGACGGGCCGGTCAGGATCGTCGAGAACGCGGTGGTGTTCTACGCCGACGTCGTCGGCGGGCAGAAGACGGGATGGTTCTTCGACCAGCGCGGCAACCGCGCGTTCATGGCCGCGCTGTGCCGCGGCGGCGCGCGGGTGATCGACCTCTACAGCCACACCGGCGGCTTCGCGGTCCAGGCGGCGATGGCCGGCGCGGGCGCGGTCGACGCGATCGACCGCAGCGAGCCGGCGCTGGCGCTGGCCGAGCGCGCGGCGCGCGAGAACGGCTGCGCCGGACGCTGCAAGTTCCTGCGCGCCGAGGTGTTCGCGGAAGCGGAGAAGCGCGCGGCGGCGGGCGCGCAATACGACGTGGTGATCGCCGACCCGCCGGCCTTCGTGAAGTCGAAGAAGGACCTGCAGGCCGGCGCGCGCGGCTACCGCAAGCTGGCGCGGCTGTCGGCGCGGCTGACCGCCCCCGGCGGGATGATGTTCATCGCCTCGTGCTCGCACAACATGCAGGCCGAGACCTTCGCCGAGCAGGTGCGCCGCGGCCTGCACGACGCCGGCCGTGCGGGCCGCATCCTCCGCTCGGCCGGCGCAGGGCCCGACCATCCCGTGCATCCGCACCTGCCCGAGACGGCATACTTGAAGGCGCTGGTCCTGGCCTTGGATTGAGCCGGGAACGAACCGCCGGCGGCAGCTATCTGACCGCGACGATGAAAATCCGCCGGAACGCGAACAGCGTGCGGCCGTCGGGGCGCGGCGGATAGGCCAAGCGGCAGGCGGCGCGGTATTCCGCCAGGTAGGCCTCGCGGTCGTCCGGGTCCAGGTTCTCCAGCACCGGCTTCAGCGTGGTCGACCGCGTGAATTCCGGCACCGGGTCGGCGCCCTCGAGTACGTGCAGGTACTCGGTTTCCCAGATGTCGAGCGACGCCGTCAGCGGCCGCAGCAGATCGTAATAGAAACCGGGTGGCGGCACCGGCGCCGGGCGCGGATTGCGCTTCATGCGCTCGGGCAGGTAGCCGTGCTTCGCGGCGATCCGGTCGATCAGCGCATGCGATGGCGCCTCGTGCTGGCGCGGCATCTGCACCGCCAAGACGCCGCCCCGGGCAAGCTGCGCCATCAGGTGCGGGAACAGCCGGTCGTGCGATCCCAGCCAATGCAGCGCGGCGTTGGAATAGATCAAGTCGGCCGGTGGGTCCGCTCGCCACGCCGCGATGTCGGCGCGCTGCCAGCGGATGGTCTCGCCCGGCTTGGCGCCCTGGCGCGCGGCGGCCAGCATTTCGTCCGAACCGTCCAGGCCCACGACCGAAGCGGCGGGAAACCGCGCCGCCAGGATGCGCGCCAGCGCGCCGGCGCCGCAGCCCAGGTCGACGACGTTGCGCGGCGCGTCCAGCGCGACGCGCGCCAGCAGGTCGAGCGCCGGCCGCAGGCGCTCGCCGCCGAACTTCAGGTACTGCCCGGGGTCCCAGGCCAAGGTCGTGGCCTACAAGGCGCGCGTCAGCCCTGCGCGCTTTCCTGCATGTCGTAGTGGCGCTTCACCAGCGCGCCGATCACCAGCACGGCCACCACGAATACCGCCAGGCCGAGGTAGTAGAACGTCGCGTCATGCGCGTATGCCGACATGAATAGGCCCAGCACGCCCACCAGGCCGATCACGCCGGCCGCAATCCACTTTCCGGTCCCTTGCATCGAAAAAACTCCCGGTTCCAGCGCCGCTTGAAACGACGGCGGCTTTGCTATCAGGAAACCTCGCGCTCGGGCAAGCCCGGGGCCCGCGCCGGCGGCGCCAGGGCGTCGGCCGGCGCCTCCTCCGGCAGCTCGAGCCGGAAGCGGGTGCCGCCGGGTCCGGTGTCCTGAAGCGTCACGTCGCCGCCATGCGCGCGCAGGATTTCCCGCGCGATGGCAAGGCCGAGGCCCGTGCCGCCGCGGCGGGTCGAGCCCGCGAACGGCACGAACAGCCGCTCGCGCGCGGCCGGCGGTATCCCCGGCCCGTCGTCGGCCACGATCATGCCGACGCGGCCATGCGCCTTCGCGGCCTTGAACGAGACGCGCCCGGCGCCCGATTCCATCGCGTTGCGCGCCAGGTTCGCCACCGCGCGGTACATCTGCTCGCGGTCGGCATTCACCTGCATCGCCGGGTCGATGTCGTTGCTCCAGCGCGCGCCGACCGCCGCGGGCGCCAGCCCCGCGATCACTTCCTCCACCAAATCGCGCAGGCCGAAGCGCGCGCGCTTCGGCGCCGGCGCGGCCTCGTCGCGCGTGAATTCCAGCGTGCGCGAGCACAAGCCGACCGCCTTGTCGATGGCGTCGAGCAGGATCGGCGCGGTCTTGCGCACGTAAGGATCGGCGCTCGCGGTCAGGCGGTCCGACACCAGCCGCGCGGTCGAGAGGATGTTGCGCAGGTCGTGGTTGATCTTGCCGACCGCGGCGCCGAGCGCGGCCAGGTGCGCCTTCTGCTTCAGCGCCGACAGAAGCCCGCGCTGCATGTCCGAAAGCTCGCGCGCCGCCACGCCGATCTCGTCGCCGCGCCGGCTCGGCGGCGCCAGCGCCGCCGGGTTCTCGGGCTCGGCGCGGAACGCGACCATCGCTTCGGTCAGCCGGCGCATCGGCCGGACCATCATCATCTGCAGCGACAGGAACACCAGGCCCGCGGTGATCAGCGAGATCACGATCGACAGCGCGAGAATGCGCTGCGAATAGCCGATCATCGCGCGGCGCAGCGCCGATTCGCGCATCACCATTTCCACGGTCACGTCGGGCGCCTTGGGTGCGGCGCCCAGCACCCGCAGCGTGCGCATTTCGTCCGCCACCATGGTGTGCAGCGCGCTGCGGATCGCCGTGAACCACATGGTATCGCGCAGGTCCACGGTCGCGTCGGGCTGCGGCACGCGGTCCACCATCAGCATCACCGCCGCCTTGTTCGGCGCCCGCACCGCGATGGCCGAGGCCTCGGCGTGGTCCAGCAGGCGCTGGGTCAGCATCTGGTTCACGCTGTTGGGGTCGCTCGCCTCCAGCGCCAGGATCGCCAGGTGCGCGTTGTTGAGCCGGTCTTCCAGGTACGCGACGCGGAAGCGCGCGATCGACGGCAGATAGATCAGCACCTCGGCCAGCATCACGAACACCATGGTCAGCAGCAGCAGCCGCGCCGACAGGCCCCGCGCCCAGGGCGGCAGGAAATGCCGGCGCGCGCTCACGCGAACCTCATCAGAAACCGGACCAGCCTGCGCGTGCGCTCGCTGAACAGCTTGGGCGCGTACCAGCTCGAGGCCAGCCGCTTGCCGGCCTCGCCCAGGGTGGGGTAGGGCAGGATCGCCTGCGCCATCGCGCCGATCTTCATGCCCTGCGCCACCGCCAGGCACCAAGGCTGGATCAGCTCGCCCGCATGCGCGCCGACGATCGAAGCACCCAGCACGCGCCCGCGCCGGTCCACCACCGCCTTGGCGAAGCCCTCGGTCTCGCGTTCCGCCTGGGCGCGGTCGTTCTCGTGGAACGGCCAGCGCAGCACCGTGACGCCGCCGCCGCGCCTGCGCGCCTCGGCTTCGCCCAGGCCCACCTGCGCGAGCTCCGGTTCGGTATAGGTCACCCAGGGCACGGCGCGCTCGTCCACCCTCGCCGGCAGGCGGAACAGGATGTTCCGCAACACGATGCCGGCATGGTACCCGGCGACGTGGGTGAACTGGAAGCGCCCCGTTACGTCGCCGACCGCGTAAATGCGCCGGTTGCTGGTTCTTAACCTTGAATCCGTCGCGATCGCCTGCGGCGCATAGGCCACGCCCGCGGCCTCGAGGTTGAGGCCGGCGACGTTGGCCCGGCGTCCCACCGCCACCAGCAGGTGCGAGCCGGCGAGCGTCACCTCGCCGCCGGCGCGCGCGACCGTCACCGCCACGCCGCTCGGAGTCGCGTCCGCGCGCTTGAGCTCGCATCCCTCCATCAGCGCCACGCCCTCGGCCGAAAGCCGGGCGCGCACCACGTCCACCAGCTCGGGGTCGTCCTTCGGCAGCAGCGTCAGCTTCTCGACCACCGTGACGGCGGAGCCCAGCCGGCGGTGCGCCTGCGCCATTTCCAGGCCGATCGGCCCGCCGCCGATCACCACGAGGTGCGCCGGCCGCGCCGTGTTGGCGAACAAGGTTTCGTTGGTGAGGTGCGGAACCTGGTCGAGGCCCGGGATCGGCGGCACCAGCGGCGAAGAGCCGGTCGCGATCACGAAACGGCGCGCCTTCACCGTCTCGCCGCCCGCCTCGACCGTGTCGGGGCCGGTGAAGCGCGCCTCGGCGCGGATCACCCGCACGCCCAGGCCCTCGTACCGTTCCTGGCTGTCGTGCGGGGCGATCGCGCCGATCACCCCCCGCACGTGGGCCATCACGCGCGCGAAGTCGACGCGCGGGTCGTAGCGCTCGAGGCCCAGCCGGTCGGCGCGGCGCATGGCCTGGGCGGCGCGCGCGGTCGCCAGCAGCGCCTTCGACGGCACGCAGCCGTAGTTCAGGCAGTCGCCGCCCATCGCGCCGCGCTCGATCAGCGCCACCGACGCGCCCATCTGCGAGGCCCCGGCGGCGACCGTCAGGCCGCCCGATCCGGCGCCGATCACGCAGACATCGACGGAAACCATTCGCTGGGGGCCTCGCGGGAACGTCAGGGGGCGGTCCGGGGTCGGTTCTTCAGCTTCTTATACACCACCGGCACCAGGGCCAGGCACGCCAACCCGCCCAGCGCCAGCACCACCTGGGGGGTCAGGATGCCGCGGGCCGAGAACTCCTGGCCGGAGTCGAACACGCTGCCCAGGCCCGCGCCCACGGCGGTATAGACGAACGAGCCGGGAATGATGCCGATGAACGTGGCGAGCGCATAGTCGCGCAGCTTCATGCCCAGGACCGCCGGCACCAGGTTCACCACCGCGAAGGGAAACAGCGGCACCAGCCGCAGCACCAGGAGGTAGTGGAACGCGTTTTCCGTGAACCCCTCCTGCATCCGGGCCAGCCACGGTCCCGCGCGCCGGCGCAAGGAGTCGCCGATGGCGGTGCGCGCGGCCAGGAATACCGCGACCGCCCCCGCGGTCGCGCCGCTCACCACCAGCACCGTCGCCAGCACCTGGCCGAACAGGAACCCGGCGGTGACGGTCAGAACCGCCGCGACCGGCAGCGAGAACGCCACGCACAGCGCGTAAACCGCCGCGAACCCCGCCGCCGTCGCCCAGGCGTGGGCCGCGACCAGGTCCAGCAGGGCCTGGCGATGCTCCTTCAGCACGGCGAAACTGACATAGCGGTCGAGCCTCAGGGCCAGGAACGCAGCCAGGCCTGCGACCAGCACCAGCGCCGGCCACCAGCGGCGCAAACCCCCGCCGCCGGCCGCGGCGTCGCGGGAAACGTTGGTCGGCGGCTGCGGCATGGACGGGCCCTCGATGGTTCCGCCGGGGCGGGAACGGGTTGCTTGTAGCCGTCCGCGCGCCTCACGCGCCAATCACAGGGGCGAGACGCCCGGCCCCGCGACCGTAGCGGTCATTTGCGCGTAATTCCAGGCTCTTGGACGCCATTCGTTCATTTGACTTAACCGCCTTCAGCCTCTATAAGCCGCCGGTCTTTGAGGAATCGCCGTTCGGAGTTCCCGGTCGTGAAGCGCCCCTATCAACCCAGCAAGCTCGTCCGCAAGCGTCGGCACGGATTTCGCGCCCGCAAGGCGACGCGCAGCGGCCGCAAGGTCTTGGCGGCGCGCCGGACCAAGGGCCGCAAGCGCCTTTCCGCCTGATCCATTTCGCGCTGGGGCCGACGCTTGACCACGGCGGCGCCGGTCGGCCGACTGAAGCGCAGGCCCGAGTTCCTGCGCGTGGCCGAGCGCGGTCTGCGCGCGGCGACGCCGGGCCTGGTGCTCCAGGCGCTGCCGCGGCCGGAAGGCGCGGACGGCGGCGGCATTCGCCTGGGGCTGACCGCGAGCCGCAAGGTGGGCGGGGCGGTCGAGCGCAATCGGGCGCGCCGGCGCTTGCGGGCGCTGGCGCAAGAGGTTCTGCCGCGGATGGGCGCACCCGGGCATGACTACGTGATCGTGGCGCGGCGCGAGACGGTGAAGCGCGAATGGCTGCGGCTCAAGGAAGACCTGGAATCGGCGCTGCGCCGCGTGGCGCGGGACGACGCGCCGCGGCCCCGCAGGGGCGGCGCGCGATGAACCCGCTGGCGTTCCTGTTGCGCGCGCTGATCCGCGCCTATCAATGGACCATCGCGCCGGTGATCGGCGTCAACTGCCGCTTTGCGCCGAGCTGCTCGGAATACGCCTGCGAGGCGATCGGCCGGCACGGCGCGCTCGGCGGCGGCTACCTCGCGGCGCGGCGGCTGCTGCGCTGCCATCCCTGGGGCGGCCACGGCTTCGACCCGGTGCCCGACCAATCGCCCCTCGACGCCGCCGCGCGGCGCTGCGGCTGCGTGTTGCGCGGCCTGCCCGCCGGGAAGCCGCGATGACCGATCAGAAGAACCTGTTCCTGGCGATCGCCATTTCGATCGCCATCGTGCTGGGCTTCCACTATTTCTACGACCGGCCGCGCGTGCAGCAGCAGGCGCAGCAGCAACAGCAGCAGGTGCAGGCGCCTGCGCCCGGGGCGCCCGCGGCGCCGGGCGCGCCGGCGCCCGGTGCTGCGCCGCAGCCGCGCGACGCGGCCGCGGTGATCGCCGGCACCAGGCGCGTGCGCATCGACTCGCCGCGCCTCTCGGGCTCGATCGCGTTGACCGGGGGCCTGATCGACGACGTGGTGCTGAAGGACTACCGCGAGACCACCGAGCCCGGCAGCCCGAACATCCGCCTGCTGGCGCCGCCGGGCGTGGCCGAGCCCTATTACGCCGAGTTCGGCTGGACCTCGGCCGGCGGCAACGGCGCGCCCAAGCTGCCGGATTCCAACACCGCGTGGACCGCCGATCGCGACGTTCTCACCGCCGCGGCGCCGGTCACGCTCACCTGGGACAACGGAGCGGGCCTCAAGTTCACGCGGGTTTACGCGCTCGACGCCAATTTCATGCTGACCGTGACGCAAAAGGTGGAGAACGCGGGCAAGGACCCGGTGACGCTTTATCCCTACGGCCTGATCAGCCGCACCGGCACGCCGCCGGTCCTGGGCTTCTACATCCTGCACGAAGGCCTGATCGCGATCCTCGACGGCAGTCTCAAGGAATACACCTACAAGAACATCCAGGACGAGAAAGGCGGCGTCGCGAAATTCGCCTCGACCAGCGGGTGGCTCGGCATCACGGACAAGTATTGGCTGGTGGCCCTGGTGCCCGCGACGGACGGCAAGATCGACGGCTTCTTCCGCCACGTGCTGCGCGACAAGACCGACAAGTACCAAGTCGACTATGTCGGCGCCGCGCGCGCGGTCGCGCCCGGCGCCAGCGCGGAGGCCGAGAGCCGCCTGTTCGCCGGCGCCAAGGAAGTGAAGCTGCTCAGCCGCTACGAGGAGGAAGGCAAGATCGCCAAGTTCAGCTACGCGGTGGACTGGGGCTGGTTCTACTTCCTCACCAAGCCGATCTTCTTCGTGCTGGATTTCTTCTTCGGCCTCATCGGCAATTTCGGCCTCGCCATCCTGCTCTTGACCGTGATCGTGAAGCTGATCTTCTTCCCGCTGGCCAACAAGTCGTACAAGTCGATGACCGCGATGAAGAAGCTGCAGCCGCAGATGATGGCGCTGCGCGAGAAATTCGGCGAGGACCGCCAGGCGCTCAACCAGGCGATGATGGAGCTCTACAAGCGTGAGAAGGTGAACCCGGTCTCGGGCTGCCTGCCCATCGTGATCCAGATTCCGGTGTTCTTCGCGCTCTACAAGGTGCTGTTCGTCACCATCGAGATGCGCCACGCGCCGTTCTACGGCTGGGTCAAGGACCTGTCGGCGCAGGACCCGACCACGATCTTCAACCTGTTCGGCCTCGTGCCGTGGACGCCGCCCGCCATCCTGATGATCGGCGCCTGGCCGCTGCTCATGGGCGTGACGATGTGGCTGCAGCAGAAGCTCAATCCGCAGCCGCCCGATCCGGTGCAGGCGAAGATCTTCATGCTGCTGCCGATCTTCTTCACCTACCTGCTGTCGGGCTTCCCGGCGGGCCTCGTGATCTATTGGGCGTGGAACAACTTGCTGTCGATCGCCCAGCAATGGGTCATCATGCGCCAGGCGGGCGTGAAGGCGTAAGCGGCCCCGCCGCATGGGCGCGGACCACCCCGACGATCTGGAACCGGGCCGGCTGCTGTTCGCCAAGGAGTGCCGCTTCACCGCCGGCGCGATGACGCTGGAAGCGCTGCCCCCACCCGGGCTTCCCGAGGTGGCGTTCGCCGGCCGCTCCAACGTCGGCAAGTCGAGCCTCGTCAACGCGCTGACCGGCCGCAAGACCCTGGCCAAGGTCTCGGCCACCCCCGGCCGCACGCAGCAGATCAACTTCTTCGACCTGGGCGGGCGGCTGGTGCTGGTCGATCTGCCGGGCTACGGCTATTCCAAGGCCGGCAAAGCCAAGGCGGCGTTGTGGACGCGCACGGCGCAGCTGTTCCTTAAAGGCCGCCCCACCCTCAGGCGCGTCCTGCTGCTGGTGGACGCGCGCCACGGCCCCAACGCGCACGACCGCGCCGCCATGGATCGGTTCGACGAGGCGGCGGTGAATTTCCAGGTCGTGCTGACCAAGGCCGACAAGGCCGCCCCCGGCCCGCTCCGCCGGCTGGCCGTGTCGCTGGCGAAAGAACTCAAGGGGCACCTGGCCGCGCATCCCGAAATCCTGGTCACCTCCGCCGCCGAGGGAACCGGCATTCCGGCGCTTCGCGCCGCGCTGGCCGCGCTGGCGGACTAGCGGCTTTTCCGCTACGTTCCCGCGCGTTTCGTTCCGAGAGCACGGCAGAGATGAGCAGCACCGCCAAGCCCCTGTCGCAGCCCGCGCTGACGCGGGTGAGCGAGGATCTGCGCGCCAAGACCGCCACCCTGGCCGAGGCGCTGCCCTACATGCGCCTCTATGCCGGGCAGACCCTGGTCGTGAAGTACGGCGGCCACGCCATGGGCGAGGAGCACCTGGCGCTGAGCTTCGCGCGCGACATCGTGCTGCTGAAGCAGGTCGGCATCTTCCCGGTCGTGGTGCACGGCGGCGGGCCGCAGATCGGCAAGATGCTCGAGCGGCTCAAGATCAAGAGCGAGTTCGTCGACGGCCTGCGCGTGACCGACCGGGCGACGGTCGAGATCGTCGAGATGGTGCTGTCGGGCTCGATCAACAAGCAGATCGTCTCGGCCATCACGGCGGCGGGCGGCAAGGCGATCGGGCTTTCCGGCAAGGACGCGGGCCTGATCCGCGCCAAGCGCCTGACGCGCACCAAGAAAGACCCCGACTCCAACATCGAGAAGGTGCTGGACCTGGGCTTCGTGGGCGAGCCCGAAACCGTGAACGCGAAGGTGCTCGACACGCTTGCGCGCTCCGACATCATTCCGGTGATCGCGCCGATCGGAGTGGGCGAGAAGGGCGAGACCTACAACATCAATGCCGACACCGTGGCGGGCGCCGTCGCGGGCGCGCTGCGCTCCAAGCGCCTGCTGCTCTTGACCGACGTCGCGGGCGTGATGGACAAGGCCCGGAACTTCATCCCCGAGCTTTCGGTCAAGCGCACGCGGGAACTCATCGCCGACGGCACGATCAGCGGTGGGATGATCCCGAAGGTGGAGACTTGCATGGCCGCGGTGGAGCAGGGCGTGGAGGGCGCGGTGATCATGGACGGCCGCGTGCCCAACGCCGTGCTGCTCGAGCTGTTCACCGCGCCCGGCTTCGGCACGCGCATCAGCCGCAAGGGCGGGAAATGAGCAACCGGATCGACTTGACGGGCCGCGGCGCGATCGTGACCGGCGGCGCGCGCGGCATCGGCTTGGCGATCGCCGAACGGTTCGTCGCATCGGGCGCGAAGGTGGGCCTGTGGGACATGGACGCGGCCGCGATCGCGGCCGCGAAGGCGAAGCTCGGCCCCGGCGCCCACGGCCACGCGGTCGACGTCACCGACGAGGAGGCCGTGGCCGGGGCCGCGGCGGCGAGCGAGAAGGCGCTGGGCCGGATCGACATCCTGGTCAACAACGCCGGGATCACCGGCCCCAACAAGCCGACCTGGGAATATCCGGTGGCGGACTGGCGGCGCGTGATCGAGGTGGACCTGAACGGCGTGTTCCTGTGCTGCCGCGCCGTGGTGCCTGCCATGGTCGCGCGCGGCTACGGCCGCGTGGTCAACATCGCCTCGGTCGCGGGCAAGG
>Ga0114930_10002867_pt1 | contig 15398 bp, 14 predicted proteins | sample AnhtaG_FD_87300 | JGI IMG/M metagenome (GOLD analysis project Ga0114930, IMG submission 87300) | Deep subsurface microbial communities from Anholt, Denmark to uncover new lineages of life (NeLLi) - Anholt_01485 metaG | ecosystem: Environmental > Aquatic > Marine > Oceanic > Sediment | place... | reverse complement strand
GGAAGTTTATGACAAAGAACAGTTATTTGTCCTCTTCGATTGATAATCTTTACATTAGCATTTACAGAGACAATCCGGTCCTTATGACTTTCAAACAAATAAGACATTTCTCTCATCTCCCAAGCATTTTCTTCCAATTATATCAGAAGATTCTCTTGAGACGAGAGAAAAAATCAATCACAATAAATTATCAACCCAACTAATGCGGGTTTCAGAGGCTAAAATCCAGTTTTCCGTACCTCAGAACATAGAAAGCTTTTGGTCCAAACTATATGGACCAAGGTGGATTTGGGTAAACGCTGAGGAACATTTGTTTCATTTTCCTTCATGCACAGTAAATAGAATACTGAGAAGGGCTGGATTAGATTTTATTTGGGCTAAGACGTTTGCCGGACATAAGGCATCTATATTCCCCAATCGATATAACTCGAAAGATGGGAGACATTTTTTCGAAATGGGGGACACCACTTCTATAATTTCAAAGGAATATCAAGCAAAAGGTAATTTAGGCAAAGCGTTGTTTTATATTAAACATCGTGAATTTATTCCACTTATTAAAAAGATTGCTTACAAGATTGAAAGAGAAGGAGGTATGCATTTACTCTCGCCGATTATAAATAGCATGTTGGCGAAATTTAATATCGGTGATGAATTAGTAGTTCTTGCTAAGAAAAAAACTTATTAATCCTTCATAGCATTATGAATTGTACTTTATAAGGAGATTTTAAGATTATAAACAAAACAAGAAGAAATGCGCTTAATGAAAAGGGTTATAAAGAGTTTTATAGAGAAGTTTCATATAAATACCCTGAGGCAAACCTCACTTTAAAGTCGATGCAGGGAAGGTATAGAATAAGAAAAATATTAGAGCTCCTAACTCCATATGCTCGGCGAAATGAATTACTCTTAGATGCCGGATGTATAAGTGGTATTGTTAGCATTCCTTACGCCATGATGGGCGGACAAGTTGTCGGGGTAGATATTGGGCGAGGTTTTATAGAGAAAGCCAAAAGTGAAAGTAAAAAGATTGGCCTGAACAATAAAGCAAAATTTTTGGTTGGGAATATTACCGACTTATCATTTTTGAAGGATAATATTTTTGATGTCGTATTGTGTTCAGAAGTATTAGAACACTTACTCAAACCATATAAAGCGTTAAAAGAATTTAAAAGGGTGCTAAAAAACGGTGGAATTTTGATTCTAACTACTCCAAACCCCTTGAAATTATCTAAAGATATTAGGCGAACTTTAAGATGTACTATAAGTATTTTATTAAAACGAGTAATTATAGACAAGATAGATATTATTGAAAGCTCTTCAATTCACAAATCCTATGGTGTGTCTCCTACGCGGTATAAACATACAGAGTTTGCACCATTTGAACTGAAAAGGATGCTTCCTCCAGAGTTCAAGATAATCAAAAGCGTAACAATTATATATCCGTTTGTTTCAAAGATAACTAAAAATGAATCAATTAAGTCAAAATTTTACCAATGTATAGAAAAAATTCCTATTCTGAATATGCTTGGAACGTATTCATTTTTAGTAGCAAAGAAAGTTTAAAGGTAGAAGGATGCAAATTTAATGAATTTTACTCAAAATGTTGGAATTACCTTTTTCACTCGATTATTCACTCTAGCGATTAGTTTAATATCCAGTGTTATTATTGCTCGTCTTTTGGGACCGGCGGGAAAGGGTATTCTATCCCTTGTCATATTAGTACCTTCATTTATTGCTCTTATAGCTAGCTTGGGAATAGAAATATCGAATGTTTATTATGTAGGTCGAAATAAATACTCACTTCAGGATATAATTGGTAACTCAGTATTTACAACTGTCAGCGTAGGAATCCCTGTTGGTTTTTTGCTTTGGTTCCTTGCGCCATTTATTAGTAGTCTTTTTCTTGAAGGAATAAACCCCTTATTTTTGAAGATTGCAGCTATACTGATTCCTTTGACATTGCTATCTGCATATTGTAAGGAAATTTTACGGGGAGAGCAAAGGATTAAACACTATAATCTTATCAGTTTATGTCGATCTGCTTTTTTGATGCTTCTTATAGTTTTACTTGTGTTTATCCTTAGATTTGGAGTAATGGGCGCAATTATAAGTAATGTTTTAGCAGTCTTTGGAGCAACGGCGATATCCTGGCTCTTTATAAGAGAAAGGGGAAATTACAAATTTTTACCGATCTTGCACAAGGAAATGTTTTTCGATTCTATAAGATTTGGCATGAAAGGACGATTAGCAAATATTCTCCAGTTTTTCAATTATCGTTTTGATGTATTTATAGTAAGCTGGTTTTTAGGGGTAGAAAATGTAGGCTATTATACTATTGCAGTATCAATCAGTGAACTTATTTGGTATATACCGAATTCCATAGGAACCGTCCTATATCCGAAAGTTGCTTCTTCTACCATTGAAGAAGCAAATCTATTTACCCCAAGAGTATGTCGAAATAGTTTTTTTTTAACATCTTTAGCAGCCTGTGGACTTTTTGCGCTCAGTGGAGTTTTAATTCCAGCGATATTTGGAAAAGTATTTCTTCCTTCTGTAAAGCCTTTGCAAGTTTTACTACCAGGGATTGTCATGCTAAGTTTATGGAAAGTATTATCTGCTGATTTGATTGGACGTGGTATGCCCGAATACTATTCCTATACAGCCGGGATTTCTTTAATTTTTACTGTGTTTCTGGATTTCATATTGATCCCAAAAATGGGTATCATAGGAGCAGCTTTAGCTTCTACAATTTCTTATTCCTTAGCGGGGTTTCTAACTCTTTTTTGGTTTTTAAAAAAGACCGGGGTTAACTTACGAGAAGTTATTCTCCCTACCAGAGGTGACCTATTTACCTATAAAGATGCTTTTCAGAGAATATCAGCTCAGTTATTACACAAGTCTGTTTTGAATAATAAAAAGAAGAGATAATCAAGAATCCAATTCATTAAGAAGAAGAGTTTATGGACGATGAAAGTATTGATTACTGATGGAAGCTATAAACATACGTTGGGTATAGTTCGAGCTTTAGGACAAAAAGGGATAAATGTGGAGGTTATGGATTCTTCACAAAATGCTAAGTCCTTCTACTCTAAATTTTGCTACCAACGAATTATGTGTCCTTCACTCGATGATAGAGAAGATTATATAGCGTTCCTAAAATCAATCTGTCGGAAAAATAGGTACGACCTGCTCATCCCGGTTGGTTTTGGGACAACCCAACTTGTTTCAAAAAATAAAGAAGAACTAATGAGATATGTAAATTTTGAAGTAGCGGATTTCGAGAAAGTTAAAATAGCATTGAGTAAAAAGGAAACCTATAAATTAGCTCAAAAAGTAGGTGTACCCTATCCAAAAACCTTTTATCCCAAATTTTTTGAGGAAATAGAAAAACTCTCCAATTTTCTTGAGTATCCAATAGTAGTAAAAGGATTGGAAGAAGCAGGCAAAAATGTTGTGACTTATGTTCGTAGTCGAAGAGAATTAATAATAAAGTATAAAAAAGTGTGTGAAGAGAATCGGCTGGATGAAAATAATTTACCAATGTTGCAGGAATATATTAGAGGAGGAGGCTACGGTTTTTTTGCCCTTTATCAGCAGGGTAAATGCAAAAGAATATTTATGCACAAAAGGATTAGGGAATATCCGCCAAGTGGGGGCTATAGCACTTGCGCAGAGAGTTTTTATGATCCACGATTAAAAGAATACGGAATGCGACTTTTAGATGCTCTTAAGTGGCACGGAGTGGCAATGGTTGAGTTTAAAAAAGATGAGAGAAATGGAAAATATAGGTTAATGGAAATTAATCCTAAGTTTTGGGGATCGCTTGATTTAGCTTTAGCAGCAGGTGTTAATTTTCCTTATTATTTATGTGAGATGGCAATGGGGAAAGAGCTCGATTATTCAGAAGAATATAATCGTAATATAAGATTTCATTGGCCTTTTAGCGGTGATATCCAGCACATTATAAAAAAGCCGTATTCTTTCCCAGAGTTTTTTATAGATTGTGTAAATCTAAAAGTTAAGTCGAATATTTGGCTCGAGGATTTAAAACCAAATGTTTTGGAAATGGGAAATTTAATTATTTTTTTAATTCCTGATAAGGCAAAGAAATTGTTAAAATTAATTCTGAGAAAAGCATAATATGATTATAAAGGGAATATTTCATATTCATACAAAATATTCTTTTGATTCCATTCTTTCACCAAGAAGAATAGTTAAATATGCTATTAAGAATGACTACGACTTTATTGCTATAACAGACCACAATACAATAAGAGGTGCGACGGAAGCTTATAATTATAATATTAAATACAATGATTTTCAGAAACTGAAGGTTATTATTGGTGCTGAATATGCTACAGATAAAGGTGATATAATAGGTTTATTTTTAAAAGAAGAGATTAATTCAAAAAATAGCAAAGAAGTAATTAAAAAGATAAAAGAACAGGGAGGTATTACTATTTTGCCACATCCATTTAAGGGTCATAAGTTAGATAATGAGTTAATGAGAGACATAGATGTGGTAGAAGTTTATAATTCAAGAGTAAATTTAGTAAATAATCACAAAGTAAAAAATTTAGCGAAACGATATAATAAACCTATTATTATAGGTTCTGATGCACATTTTTATGGAGAACTTGGGTTAACCCTTATGTATTATGAGAATATTTCTTCAGTAAGCTTTAGCGAAACGATTCTTTGTAGAGAGCCGAAAATAGTAAAGTATGAGAAAAGTGGGTGGTACTACGAAACTTTGAGCCAATTGATTAAAAGTTACAAAATGGGTGATGTAAGAATATTGCTTTCTCAGAGTAAGAGATTTTTATACCAGCTAAAAGGAATTTTGAGTATAAAATTGAAAGACTGAGTTTCGGATTTATGTAAAAAGTAGCTTATAAAATATGAAGACTCAAATAAAACTTTTGGTAGTGTACGACAATTACGGTTTTTTTTCGCCAATTGAATATACTTTTAATTTGATTTTCTCAACATATAGCATTGATTATTGTTTAGTTCCCTTAAGGCAGCTCAAGAACGAAAATATTGATTTAAAGCGGACATTAATAATTAGTTATGGAAGAAAGAAAATGGAAATAGGGGTTACTCCTCAAATCCATATATACTCCTCAGATTTATTCGGGGAGAATTACCTGAAGCCCGATTCCATGCCTAAAGTACCTCTAAAAAAGTATGATGAACTACCAGTAATCTATTATGGTTGTGGTGAGTTTAATAATTTTGTTCGTAAATCAAAGAATCTCATTGAGACCAACATTGATATTATCGCTTCTTCCTTCTTTATGTTGTCCCGGTATGAAGAAGTTGTTTTGGATAAAAAAGATAAGTTTGATAGATTTCCAGTGACTGAAAGTTTAGCTTGCAAAGAGGAATTTTTAGATCGACCTATTGTAAATGAATATATTGAGTTACTCTGGAAATGGATCGATAGTTTCAATTTAGGACTTAAGAGAAGAGAAATTTGGGGAAATAAGGATTTTGCAGTTTGCTTAACTCATGATGTGGATAATGTAGAGAAATATAAAATTCTGCCATTCCGAGTTATTTATAGGTTAGCTATAAAGAACAAAGATTTTTTAAATTTCTTAAGAAGAGGTTTTGCTACTATTATTGATTATTTTAAAGCTAAATTAGGCAAAGACCCTTACGATAATTTTAGTTATATATTGAAATTGGAAGATAAATATGGATTTAGATCTTCTTTCTATTTTATAAGTGGAGGGAACACCAAATATGATGCGAATTATTCAATAAATGATTCTTATATTGTTTCTTTAATTAAAATTCTTCAAGAAAAAGGCTTTGAGGTAGGATTGCATCCCAGTTTTAACTCTTATAATAATTTTCAGATGTTGAATTCTGAAAAAGAAAAACTTGAAAAAGCTGCCGAAAATAATATTTTTGGTGGAAGACAGCATTACTTAAGATGGAAGAGTCCTGATACATGGAGAATTTTAGAAAAAGCAGGACTAAAATACGATACCACTTTAAGTTTTGCTGAGCATGAAGGGTTTAGATGTGGAATTTGTTTTCCATACAAACCTTTTGATGTTCTTAAAAACAGACAATTGGATATCTGGGAATTGCCATTAACTGTAATGGATGGAAGTTTATTTGATTATCAAAATCTTACCCCAGAAGAAGGATTTCGGCGAATCAAAAAACTTATTGATACTACAAAAAAATATAATGGGCTCTTTGTATTGCTATGGCACAATTCTTCTCTTGATGATTTAAAACTCCCCGGCTGGATTGAAGTTTATGAAAGAACTATGGAATATCTTGGAAGGGAGAATGTTTTTAATGCTCCAGCTAAAGGGATTATAGATTGGTGGGAAAATAATATCTTAAGCCATAGCACTTATTAGGATTATCGGCCAGGCCGTAGTAGCTTAGCAAGAACGTATCTTTTGTAAGGAAAAAAATGAATAAAAATATGAAGAAAAGGGGACATATCCTAATTGTGAGTAGTGCTTTTGCGCCTTTAAATTTTCCGGGAGCAGTGCGTTTAACAAAAATTGCCAAGTATTTTGATAGAAAAAAGTGGAGAGTTTCAGTACTGACTACGAAATCTGGTGAATATATGTACCCAAAAGATACTATTTTGCAAAGAGACGTTGACAATTCTGATATATCCATCTATAGAACTTTTTGTTTTGATATATTCTTCATAAAAGGACTTCTAAATAGAAAACAACAGGGCAATAATACATCTAATTACGAGAACGAGAAAATAGGCAGCAAAAAATTTAAAGAGTTCAAGCAATTACGGAAAATAGTTCAGAAGTGTTTTTACCCAGGGAATATTAGTTGGTGTATCTCGGCGAAGAGATTTATTGCACAAAACTTGAATTTGGGTAGCATAAATTTGATGTTAACGTCTTTCAGCTCGATAGCATCTCATCAACTAGGATACTTTATTAAGAAGAGAAAACCAAATATTTTTTGGATTGCCGATTTTAGAGATCCGTATGTGGGAAATATAGTTACAAAAGGGAATGTGTTGGAAAGATTGCAAAGAATGTATGCAAGGAAAACCGAGCAGGAGATTCTAAATAGCGCTGATAAGGTCATCACTGTTTCTGAAGGACTGAAGCGCTCTTTTGACGAAAAGTTAGGAGGTAAGGGCTCTGCAATAGTGATTTATAATGGATATGATAAAGAGGACGTGGCTGGAAAAGCAAATTTTTCAGGGAATAAAGAACGTTTTACTATCTCTTATCTTGGTAAGTTATACGGCAATCTGAGGAATCCAGCTTTGTTGTTCGATGTATTGGACGAATTGCTCAAAGAAGGTGCGATTGAAAAAGAGAAATTACTTGTAAATTACGCAGGGAGCGACGCCTCGATGATGAAGAAATACATAGAGAAGTTTAACATAGGTGAAATCTATCATGACTGTAGTCTTGTTTCCAGGGAGAAATCTTTGCAGATTCAAAGTAATAGTCATCTATTACTTCTACTTTCCTTGAACTCTTCAGAGAGTAGAGGTATACTAACCAGTAAACTATACGAGTATATCAATGTTAGGAGACCGATTATTTGCTTAATGACGGGGGAGGGCATTGGCGAATTAGGTAGACTCATCAAGGATGGAGATTTAGGTATCGCCTGTAGCTATCAACATTACGCTGAATCTAAGAAAAAATTGAGAGAATTCATACTTAAGAAATATCGAGAATATATGCATACAGGTAAGATAGAATATCGAATCAATAATAGGTTTATCTCTAGATTTAACTATGAAAATATTGTTGATCAAATCATTAATATTTATGAGACTACGAAGTAGCGCAAAAATTTAGGACTTTTAAGTTTTCAAGAGTTTATCGAAAAAGGAGAGAAAAAATTCTTGGGAGTATACTTTTATTCACAGTTTTCTTAAGAGGAGTTTCCGACTGGATTTATGATTACTTTCGGATACCCATCGGTCCATACTATGTTACTATAAATTACGCCCTAGCTGCAACGTTAATTGTTAATGTATTATTTATTGCTCTCCTTAGCCGGAAAAATATATTTACAACATGGAAAAAAAGAGCAAAAGGTTGTTTTTGGTTTTTATGGGTAGGTATTGGGTTATCTTTATTTGGTACATTTACTGCGTTACTGTATCTTGGTGATATTAGTATTGCAATATCTTTAAGAATGATTTTTCAGTGGGTTAGCATTTATTGTGTTGGCATAATTCTTTTTCTATACGGAAGAAAGAAAAAAACATTGGATATACTTCTTAAATGTATTATTTTCACAACACTGGTGGTTAGTGCTGTTGAACTTTTATCTGGTAACATTGGAGGTAGGCTTAGAGCAACTTTTTCTCATCCAAATAGTGCCGGAGTTTTTTTTGGGTTAGCAGGTGCAATTCTGGTTTTTGATAAAGAGTTCATTCGCAACACTATTATCCGGTGGACAACAGTACTTTTTATGTTTACAGGATTGATATTAACCTATTCTAGATCAGCGTTAGTATTAACAATTATGTTAGTATTGTCAGGCCTGTATTTTTTCTCAAGCTCGATTAGCATGAAGAAAACATTCATTGGAGTGACAGTGCTCGCCATAATTATTACGTTGTTTTTTGGATCTACAATTCGAAATCGGTGGTCTGACATCAATCTTGATCCTAATAGAATCCAGGAATTTTTAACATTGCAGCATAGAACCATCCAATCAACAAGTTCGTTGGAGTGGCGATTTATTAATTGGGTGGGATTAATAAAGGAAACTTTAAAAATTAACCCTTTTATAGGGGTTGGCAATGGCGCTGAATTCATTATAAATCCTGTCAAAACTACTTCCAAGACACTTACTAGCGAAGAATTACAAGGTTTTGGTCCTCACTCCTGGATTGTAAAAATTTTTGCTAATTATGGTTTTGTGGGTTTATTTATATGGTTCCTATTGTTTGTTGCGATACTGCGATTACGAAATAAAACTGAAAAATGGTTGCTTATCAATATGTGGTTGCTCGGACTATTTGCAGGAGTGTTCAGGCCTCAAATTTGGGTTTTTCTTATAATATATGTGCAAAGTAGGAATCTGCGAAAGCTGGCTTGCGATTGCACAAAAGATTGTTAGGCGTTAAATAATGGTGAATATTTCATTTTTAGGAGATATAAGTTTTAATGATGAATATAATGAATTATATATTAAAGGTACAAAACCATTTTCTAAAGTTTCAAAAGTTTTGAAAGAATCAGATTTTGTAGTAGGAAACCTTGAATGTTTAGCGTCTGGAAATAAAGGAGAAAATTTATCAAAAAAGCCAAGATTAAAGACATCTGTTGAAACTTTAAATTATTTAAAAGAAATTGGAGTTGATTTAGTTATGCTCGCGCATAATCATATCTATGATAATCTATTGGATGGTTTTTTAAAAACAACTAATTTTTTACAAGAAAACGAGATATTCCGTATTGGCGTTGGTCTCTCAAAAGATGAAGCAGAAAGACCTTTTGTAAAAGAAATAAACAAGATTAAATTTTGTTTCCTGGATTATGTAACTGAAGATACACATCCAAGTTTACCTAAGGATGCTGAAATTTTCTTGAATTGGTTTAATGAAAATAAAATCATCAATGACATTAGGAAGTACCGAAAAGATGTAGATTTTATGATATTGCTTTTGCATTGGGGAGGAAAAGTAGAAGGTGGATATTATCCTGAGATTGAACAACCTGAAATTGCTAAGAAATTTATTGATTCCGGTGCAGATTTGATAATTGGCCATCATTCACATACTTTGCAACCTTATGAAATATATAAAAGAAAATATATATTCTATAGTTTAGAAAATTTTTGTTTTGCTGATATATACTCAGATGGAAAGATAAAAAAAATTGATCAAAAAGGAACAGAATCCATAATATTAAATATAAATTTTGATAAAAATTTATATTCACCTCAAATAATTCCTATAAGAAATGTTAATCTTTTTATAGAACCAGATGAAAAAGTGCTTAAGCGGTATAAAAAAAGACTGTTTTATTTTAAATTTATTAAAAGAATAAGAATTATATGGAGACTTTATTATCTAAAATTTAAATATATTGATCCTGTGTTTTTTTATTTTCAGGGAGATAAGAGAGATTTCATTAAAAAATTAAGATTGTTAGATAGGAACAAGATTATTCGATTCATTAGGAGATAAATTGTGGAAAGGATTTATATGCTTACAGATTATAAAGGCTTTTTTGGCTCAAAACATAATGCGATTCCTTATCGAAGTGGAATGGATAAAGAATTGCTGAAAAAATATCTTAATGGGAAAGGGTACGATGTACAATATCTACCTTTTTCAGATGTTGATTTCAGAAATATGAATTTTAAAAATCAATTTGTTTTATATACCTCTTCAGAAGATAAAGGGTTTTATTACAAAGATTACATAGAAGATATAATCTTAGGGTTAAGTTTACAAAATGCAATTTTAATACCTGAATACAAATTTCTTCGGGCAAATAACAATAAAGTTTTTATGGAGATTTTAAGAGACCAGATAAATATAAACTCTATAAAAAACATTAAATCCCATCATTTTGGGACAATAGAAGAACTTAAACAAAAATTAGGAGAACTAAATCCTCAATCTGTTATTAAACCTGCATCTGGTGCAATGAGTACCAATGTCAATTTATCAAAGAATAGAAAAGACGTGATAAAATTTGGCAAAAAAATTAGTAGAACAAAAGATCTATTATATGAATTATTAGATTTTGGTCGTTCAATTAAACATAAGCAATATATTCGAGAATCCAGGCACCGAAAGAAATTTATAATTCAAAACTTCATAAAAGGATTAAGAAATGACTGGAAAATAGTAATTTATGGGAAAAAGTATTATATATTATATAGAGGTGTTCGAGATAATGACTTTAGGGCAAGCGGGAGTGGAAAGTTTGAATTTAAAGAAGAAATTCCGCATGGTATTTTGGATTTTGCTGAAAAAATATTTAATTACTTCAATGTTCCAAATTTATCAATTGATGTAGCATTTAATGGCAAAGAATTTTATTTAATAGAATTTCAAGCAATTTACTTTGGGACAACTACGATAGACAAATCACCATTTTATTTTACAAAGGAAAATTCAAAATGGGTTATTCATAAAGAAAAATCTTTCTTGGAAAAAGAATATGTTGAAAGTGTAATTGATTATATTAGCAAGAATTTTGGAAAGGATGGAATATGAAATATTTAGTTACAGGTGGAGCCGGGTTCATAGGTTCAAATATTGTTAAAAAACTTTTAGAAAATGGTGAAAAAGTTAGAGTACTCGATAATTTTGCTACAGGTAAAAGGGAAAATTTATTCCCCTTTAGGGATAATAAGAATTTTAAATTACATGAAAGTGATTTGCGAAGTTTCCACATAGTCAGAAATGCTGTAAAAGGTGTTGATTATATTCTACATCAAGGTGCATTGCCTTCTGTACCACGCTCTATAAATGATCCCATAACAACAAATGATACTAACATATTAGGAACATTGAATATTCTGGAAGCCGCTAAAGAATTTGGTGTAAAAAGAGTTGTATATGCTTCCTCGTCATCTGTTTATGGAAATAGTGAGAAATTACCCAAAATTGAAGATATGCCTGTTGCACCTTTATCACCTTATGCAATTTCCAAATACACAGCAGAAAGATATTGCCAAGTATATTATAGAATTTATGGTTTAGAAACAATTTGCTTAAGATATTTCAATATTTTTGGTCCTGGTCAGGATCCAACTTCACAATATAGTGCAGTGATACCAAAATTTGTAAAATTAATGAAAGAGGATAAACAACCAGTAATTTATGGTGATGGCACGCAATCTCGTGATTTTACCTATGTGGATAATGTTGTAGAGGCCAACCTTTTGGCCTGCACCGCTAAAAATGTTGCCGGTGAAGTTTTTAATATTGCATGTGGGAAAAGATATACCGTACTTCAATTAGCTGAAATTATAAATAAAATTCTTGGAAAAAATATTGACCCTGTTTTTGAAAAAGAAAGGGTTGGGGATGTTAGACATTCACAAGCTAAAATTGAGAAAGCAAAAAAGATGCTAGGATTTAAAGTAGTTTGTGGATTTGAAAAGGGATTAAGAAAGTTGATTCGAGATTTTAAATGAGAGTTTTATTTGTTTTAAGTAAAAGTAAAGAATGGAAAGCAGGTCTGCCATCTATTATTTTTCAAGGCGAATCACTTAAAAATGATAATGTCACAGTTGATTATTTTGTTTATCAAAGGACGGGTTTAACAAATTATGTTAAGGCTGTACAATTATTAAGAAAAAGAATTAAGAATAATAACTATGATATTATTCATGCACATTATTCTTATAGTTCGTTAGTTACAATTTTATCTTTTCCTAAAGTTCCTCTAATAACTTCATTTATGGGTTCTGATATTTTGGGATTTAGAAAAATAGATAAAATAATAAAAATTGTTGTAGAAAAATTCAGTGATATTATTATTGTGAAATCCAGACAAATGGCTGGAAAAATAAACTGTAAAGAGAAGCTTGTAATTATTCCCAATGGAGTGAATTATAATACTTTTAAGGCAATTGATAAATTTTTGGCAAAAAAACGATTGGGATTGCATCCAGAAATCAAATATATCCTTTGGGTAGGTAATAGTAAACGTAAAGAAAAGAATTTTAAATTAGTAAGAGAGGTTTTACGAATTATCAAAGAAGCTAATGTGCATATTGAATTAATACAAGTCTTTGGAGAATCCCAGAAAAAGTTGAATGAATATTATAGTGCGTGTGATGTCTTTTTACTAACTTCATTATATGAAGGTTCTCCCAATGTTATAAAAGAAGCAATGGCTTGCAATTGCCCTATAGTTTCAACTGATATTGGAGATGTTAGAGAGGTGGTCAGAAACACAAAAGGATGTTATATTACTTCTTTTGATCCTAATGATGTTGCAGAAAAAATAAAAATGGCGCTTAATTTTGGAAAACGCACTAATGGAAGGGACCATATTAAGCACTTAGAAATTAATGTTATTGCTAAAAAAATTATAAATGTTTATGAGGAAATTTTAAATATTGATGAATAGAATAAACTTTTGGGGATTTCCAGTGGATAATTTAAGTCTTGAAGAAGCCCTTCAGCAAATAGAAGGTTTTATAAGAACTGGAAAACCCCATCAACATGTGGCGATTAATGTGGACAAGATAATTAAGATGCGAAAGGATCCTCAATTTCGAAAGACAATAGCGGGTTGCGATCTTATAACAATTGATGGACAGCCTTTGATATGGGTTTCTAGACTTCTGGGCCAGCCAATAAAGGAGAGATTCGGTGGTTTAGATATTATAAATGGTATCATTCCCAGAGCTGCGGATAAAGGTTATAGAATTTATTTGTTGGGAGCTAGAGAGGAAGTCGTTGAGAAGGTTGTTGAGTATTACAAGTTGAAATTTTCTTCTTTGAAAATCGCCGGTTGGCATAATGGTTATTGGGAAGCAAGGAAAGAGGAGAAAATAGTAACTGAGATAAGAAATGTGAAGCCGGATATTTTGTTCGTTGCCGTTAGCTCTCCTAAGAAAGAAGTCTTCTTACAAAAATACCTCAGAAAGATGGATGTTCCGTTCGTTATGGGCGTGGGAGGTGCCTTTGATATTATTGCCGGAGTAACTAAACGTGCTCCGAAATGGATGCAAAGGTGTAGCTTAGAGTGGTTATTTAGGCTTTATCAAGAGCCCCTCCGACTTTGGAAAAGGTACCTCATTGAAGATCCTATTTTTGTCTGGTTAGTGTTAAAAGAATTAGTAAAGGTTCGAGTACTGGGAAGGAGTAAATAGTGCGGATTCAATTGTTTAATTTGCTATTTGAAAAATATAGTGAGAAGTCGCGAAGGGAAAAAGTTGAAGAGTTTTTTCGCCTGATGGATCCAATTAAGAACGATACATTACTTGATGTGGGGGGATATACAGGGTATAATTTTAGGGAAATTTGGAATTATTTCGAGAAAATAATCATCATCGACATAAATGAAAAAGCTATGGAAGCTGTGAGGAAAGAAGTAAAACATGCACAAGTAATAGTTGGCGATGCTTGCAGTCCTCCTTTAAGTTATAAAAGTGTTGATTATGTCTTTTCTAATGCGGTTATCGAACATATTTCTAGAGAAAAGAGATATTTATTTGCATCAGAAATAGAAAAAGTAGCAAGAAAAGGATATTTTATTACTACTCCAAATTACTATTTTCCTTACGAGCCTCATTATAAAATGCCATTTTGGCAATATCTACCTGAGGAAATTAAAAAGGGATTAAAGAAACATTTCGCCATAGGACATTATGGGAAGGGAAAGTATAAAAGAATAGATCTTCTTTCAGCTAAAGAGTTAAGAGAGCTTTTCCCAAAGGCAAAGGTGAAGGGATTAAGGATAACAATCTGGCCTGAAACTTTGATTTGCTATTGGAGAAAATAATGATTCTTATTGGTTCGATTAGTTTGACTGGTGTTATCAGTTCGAGTAGTTGGATCGGGGAGGAAAGACTGAATAATGTTTAAAAAAACGTTATGCTTGCTTTCTTTAATTGCTTTTGATGTTGCTGCCCTATTTTCAGCTCTCTTTTTGGCCTACCTGATGAGAAAATACGTTCTTTTCTATATTCACCCTGCTTTCAGAATGTGGACCTTTCCCTTTAGCACCTACCTGGTAAATTATCCCTACTTTCTCGGGCTGTGGGTGCTGATCCTTGCCTATGAGAGACTTTATACGAAAAGATTTGCTATTGGAGAGGAAATAAAGCGTCTCTGGAAGGGAGCAAGTATTTCTTTTCTTATTATAATGGTTTTAACCTTTGCTGCCCGTATCTCTATGAATGTTTCCCGTACGGTGATAGTTCTTGCCTGGGCTTTGAGCTTGTGTCTTTTGCCTGCCTTCAGGCTGATAGCGAAAAAGATATTTAATAAGGCAGGGTGTTGGCAGAGAAACATACTCATTCTGGGGGCGGGAAGAACAGGGGAGATGGTTCTGGAGAGACTTAAGGGAAATAAGAATATGGGATATGAGCCGGTTGGCTTCCTTGATGATGACGAAGTTAAGCTAGGCAAGAAAATAGGTGGGATTAAAGTGCTGGGAAAGCTCTCTGAGATCAAGAACTGGGTGAAAGAGAAAAAAGTGGGAGATGTGGTCATTGCCATGCCAGGGGTCTCTCGGGAAAAGCTTTTAGAGGTGGTGAGTCTTTGTGAGGGAGTGGTGGATGAGATAAGGGTTATTCCCGATATGTTTGGCTTAGCTACGGTGGGGGTCAAAGCAGAGGACCTCGATGGCATTCTTTTATTTGATATGGAGTGGAATCTGGCCAAGCCTCATAATATATTCATTAAAAGAGTGATTGATATAATACTTTCTTCTTTAGCT
>Ga0114930_10002862_pt1 | contig 15423 bp, 14 predicted proteins | sample AnhtaG_FD_87300 | JGI IMG/M metagenome (GOLD analysis project Ga0114930, IMG submission 87300) | Deep subsurface microbial communities from Anholt, Denmark to uncover new lineages of life (NeLLi) - Anholt_01485 metaG | ecosystem: Environmental > Aquatic > Marine > Oceanic > Sediment | place... | reverse complement strand
CCTAACTCTTTTTGCGGAGGAGGTAACAAAAATACCAAAACCATTACAACACTAATCAGCAAACCAGTCAATATCTTCCACCACATACCTTATCCCTCTCCTACTATCTACTATCTACTACCTACTGTCTACTATCTTTATTCCTCCCACACAAAATCAAAAAGCAAAAAAGAAGCCACAAACATCACCACTGCATAGGAAATAAGTATCTGCAGGTCCCCTAATCCTTGTCCAAATGAAGCTCCCTCAGAAGCTAAATTTGTCCCATCAATCAGGGTGACCAGAAGTGGCAAAAGGATGGGAAAAGAGAGAACTGCAAATAAAGCTCCCTTTATGCTGGCTTTTGCCACAATGGCTGCGATTATAGTGGTAGCACATACTAAACCTAAGCTACCTAAGACCAATACGCAAAAAAAGAGCCAAAGATTTAAAATTTCAAGACCTAACATAACTATAAACAAAGGAACTACGATTAACTCTAAAAAGAACAAAAGAATGAAATTGTAAAGTAACTTTCCGGCAAAAATGGTCTCAGCTGAAGCCACCAATTTCAAAAGAGTGGAGGTTTTTGATTCCTCCTCTTTTATAAATACCTGCGCCAAACCAGACATCGCAGAGAAGAAGATAACGATCCAGAAAAGAGAAGCTTTTACCTTAGAGCTTAAAGAGAACATACCAATAGAGAAGCTGACCGCAGTTAGAGTGACCACTGCAAACATTATTAAGGCGTTCAGACTATAGCGGGTGCGCAGTTCTGATTTGAAATCCTTAAGAAATAAAGCTAAAACCCGGCTCATCCAGATTGAGGATTTCATCCCCATATTTTGTCTCCCTTTTGTCATTAGTAGCTAAAATCAGAATTCCCCTTTTTCTCTGCACTTCTATAATTTCATCTAATAGAAAAAGACCCGGCTCATCTAAGTTGTTCCCCGGCTCATCCAAAAGCAAAATCAGAGGGTCATTTAACAAAGCAAAAGCGTATTTTAACCTTTGCTTCATCCCTGAGGAATAGGATGATACTAAATCATCACCTCTGCCTTCTAAACCTACCTCTTCCAACTTTTTATTTAACTCCAGTTTATTGAAAAGCAAGCCCTGTACCTGAGCTAAAAATTCCAGGTTCTCTAAAGCGGTTAGCTCATCATATAAAGATAAGTCTGGCGATACGAAACCTAAGAGTTTTCTCCTCTCCTCCCTCTTTCTTATCTGACCATCCAAGCTAATAATTACTTCCCCCTTAGAAGGTCTTAAAAACCCGGCTAAGATATTCAAAAGGGTAGTCTTGCCAGAACCGTTTTTGCCAACTATCACCAAGGACTCCCTATCCCTGAGTGAAAAATTAATCCCCTGGAAAACTTTTCTATAGCCGAAGCTTTTAGCTAAGCCTTTAACCTCTAAGGAAATCATAAAATTATTGAGAAAATAGTCAATCCTTTATCCTTTGTCAAGTGTTTAATTAAGACTATTATAGTCCTCAATACCCGATGTGTTTGCGTAACAGGTCTATGGCTCATCCAGGCACAGTTGAAAAGAACTTTGTCATATGCTGGATGATGTCATGCTGAGTAAAGCGAAGCATCTAAATTCAAAAGAACTGAGATTCTTCGTCCCGCCGCTGCGGGGCTCAGGATGACGTAGACAAATACTTTAGGTATAATGAAAAAGGGATTTTACTATAATAGGTAAAATCCCTCACTTCTAAATCCTTATTTTTTCTTATTTAATTATATGACCGATTCGGTTCCACCTGACCCTTTGAGGGAAATGGATAATATTGTAAAGTATATTCTTTGGAATAGAAAGAAAGTCATCCCTTCTTACCTCAGGAGCATTCAGATCTGGCTCCCAGGAGTAGTGAATGATCATCGCATTCCCTAAGACCAGTTTTCTATCCAGAGGGCCCCAGAATCGACTATCGTAACTATTATCACGATTGTCACCCATCATAAAAATTTTTCCACGGGGAACCACATAAGGTCCAAAATTATCCCGATTACCCATCCCTAAGGGTAAAATAGTTCTATCAGTAAATTTAACCTTGTGCGGATTGGGAAATACCTTGCCATTAACATATAGAACTTTGCCCTTGATTAACACTGTATCTCCTGCCACAGCCACACATCTTTTAATATAATTCACCTTTTTATCCAGAGGATATTTGAAGATCACGATATCTCCAGGTTTAGGTTCTCGCAGGGCGGGGAGCTGAATATTAGTAAATGGAATGGGAAGCCTGGAGCCGTAGATAAACTTGTTAGCTAACAAGAAATCCCCGATTAAAAGGGTATCCTCCATTGAACCTGAGGGAATCTTATAAGCCTCTACTACTGAGGTTTTGATCATCAGGGCTAAGACCAAAGCGATGGCAAAGGCTTCAACATATTCCCTCAGGATCGATTTCTTTTTTTTAGGCTTTTCCTTTTTAGAAAAAAATTTCATCTCTCCTCCTATAATTAGAAGTCTCTTTTAGATTATACGCTTTTTCAAAGAGGCTGTTTTAAGATATTTTTTTCTTCTTTATCCTTCAAACTTTTCCTCTTCAAACCAGAGGATTAACCCGTATAATACCATCACCACCATCATCCGGTTTCATCCGAATGGAAGTTCGGGCAATCTTCATTGGAGAATTATCCCAGACAGTTACTGAGAGCATAAAAGTCAGGCTGTGGAAAACAGGAAAAGCTCAGGAATTATTTTGATTTTTAACATCCTTATCTGTGTCCGGAGGAACTCTCTCCTTAGCTTTTAACCTCTCATATTCAGCTGTATGCTTTTCATCTAACTCTTTTTCACTAATTCTCCCGGTCAACATACTAAAGTTCACCGGATAGCTCTCCGGCTCAAAGAACACAAAGAAGAAATGCCAGACCACAATAGCTGAAGAAGCTAAGATCGCTTCGTAAAAATGAATAGCTTTAAAAACATTTAAAAGCCAGATAGGCATAAATTGCAAAAAGAAGTTCTCAAACCACATCGGGAAGCCGGTTACAATCATAACTATACCCCCCCAGATCAAAGCCCAGTATTCAGCCTTTTCCATATAGGCATAGCGGTCGAACATAGGTCTTTCTTTGACCAAACCTAACTGATAATTGATATTCTGAATTAATAGGGACAGGTCACCGGGTGCAGGAAAGATCGCTCTGAGCTGAGCTCTACCTCTCTTGGTAAAAAGTATGTAGTAGAGATTATACAGACAGACCAATACAAAAATCGCTCCAGCTATCCTGTGAATAGTGCCCCTGAAAAATGCTCCAGTTTCAGAATTTACCATCCATTTAGCCCACCAGGCATCCGGGAACCTTAAGGCAAATCCACTTATCGCTAAAATGGTAAAAGTTGTAAAAAGTAAAAGATGCTGAATTATCTCACTCCGATTGAAGCGTACCACAGTTCCCTCTTTTGCCTCTTTATATTTTCCTCTGACCCTTTTAAAAATTATCAGGAAATTGTGTAAAAGCATCCCTCCGATAACCAAAACAATCAAAACCGTATAGATCTTTCTCACCATATAGACTCCGATATCACTTTTTGGAGAAAGGGCAATATGGATTTTCCCTTTGGCGAAATTTTCCCCGGCATTAGGATGACAGTTCCCGCAGGTCTTAGAAAGGTTAGCCGGATTTACGGAAGATTTAGGATCACCTGGAGGTCTTATATCGTGATAACCATGACAGCTGGCACAGTTAGCTACCTCCCTTCTCCCTGCCCGGCTATCCACTCCGTGGTAGCTATCTAAATATTTTGTCACCCGTTGTGTAACTAATCCATATCTATCCGTAATCACTTCTGATGAATGGCACCAGGGACAGGTGGTCTTGGAAATATTAGCTGGATAGACCATAGAGGTCTTAACCCAAGAAGGCTGAATTGAATGTTCACTATGACAATCAGTGCATACCGGGGCTTCAGGGTTTCTCGACTGAACACCCTTTCCGTGTATCGATTCTATAAAAACTTCATAATCATCAGGGTGACAGCCCCCGCAAGTTGACGGGATATTATAACGATAGATTAAAGAAGCAGTATCTGTAGATTGTTTAAGCGAATGGCTCGGATGGCAGTCAACGCAGACAGCAGAAAAGTTACCTTTTTCAATCTCCTTTCCGTGAACGCTTTCACTGTATAGTGTATAAGGGTCTTTAACCTCTATATAATGTTTTTCTACCATAACGCTATCTGTATGGCAATTAGCGCACATCCTGGGAATATTTTGACGATAAGCAATAGACTTGGGGTCATCTGTCCGTCTGATATCATGGGAGCCGTGACAATCCTGACACCAGGGCGCATCCTTTATCCCTTCTATATATTTTCTACCATGAAAACTTTCTTGATATTCCAAAAGTGTACCTTCATGACATCTACCACACTCAACCATACCCGGCTTTTCCTCATGGAATTCATCTTTTATATCTATATGGCAGTCATTACAGGTAAAATCTTCATGAACTGAGCTCTGGATAATCTCAGGGTCAACATATAATGAGATCGTCTTTCCCTCTTCATCTGTCTTCTCTAATTCTTCATCCTCATGGCAGGAAAGACACCCTATCTCCTCAGCCCAGCAGAAGCAAGGCAGAAATAGAAAAATTATCCCCAGAAAAAGTAAGACTTTATAGTTTTTCAATCTATTCTCCTTCTCTAGTAATTACCCATGTGAATAATTTCACTATTTTAACTGCCAAAGATATTTATTTACGTCTTTTATGTCAAGATTTTTCGGAAAAAAATTGGGTTTTTCTATCTCAAAATATCATTATAACTCACATAGAGAACCAGAGCTAAAAGAAAAGCCAGTCCAATTTGCTGAATTATAGCCCTCTGTTTAAGCGAGAGAGGCTTACTTCTTAATTTTTCCAAACCCAAGAAAAGGAGATGCCCTCCATCTAATACCGGTATGGGCAGGATGTTTATGATCGAGAGGCTAACTGAGAGTAACGCTAAAAACGAGAAGAAACTCGCCAGCCCTAATTTAGCAGTCTCCCCGGCTGTGCGGGCAATAAAGATTGGACCCCCGACCATCTTTAAAGAAGTCGCACCAGTGAAAAGCCCGATAATGAATTTGACCGACTCTAAGGTGATAAAAAATGTTATCCCTACTCCCTCTAAAAATGCCTGAAAGATACTTAGTCGAACTATGGTAAATTCCGGGCTCACCCCTATCTTTCCCACCTCTTTGATCTTTCCCTCTTGATCTCTTATCTGATCTTTAAAAGTTGTTATTTCTGATTCTAAAATCTCCTCTTCTCTTCTCCATTTCAAAGTCACCGGCTTTTCTACTTCTTTATAGATAATCTCAGCCATATCCTTAAAATTTTCAACTTCTATACCATTAACTGAAAGGATCTGGTCTCCACTTTTAAGTCCAGCTTTTTCTGCCGGGGTATCTTTACCCACCATACCTAGGGTAGTTTTATCGTAATGCACTATCTCTTTTCCACTAAAAAAGATCACTCCCCAGAAAACAAGAATAGCCAAAAGAAAATTCATCAAGGGACCTGCGAAGATTATCAAACTTCTTTGCCATATAGGTTTTCCCATAAATTCCCAGGGTTCCCATCTCTCTTTTTCCTCCTCTGGATTTTCACCTGCCATCTTCACATATCCACCTAAGGGTATCCAGGAGATACAGTATTCTGTATCGCCTATCTTTTTACCTATCATCTTAGGTGGAAAACCTAAAGAAAACCTTTCTACCCTAACCCCTACTCTTTTAGCCACCAAGAAATGGCCTAACTCATGCACGAAAACTAAAATCCCTAAGACCACTATGAAGGATATAATATCTATCATCTATTCATCCTCAGGATAAAATTCCAGCTCTCCTCTCTTGCCCATCTGTCAGCCTCCAAGATCTCTTCTAAACCTGGTTTTTCTTTAACCTTATGCGAGGACAAAACTTTCCTCACCAGCATAGGGATCTTATCAAAGGAAATCTTCTTATTTAAAAAAGATTCAACTGCCACCTCATTAGCCGCATTCAACACACCGGGAGCAGTCCCACCTAATTCTAAAGCAAAATAACAGAGCTTCAGCCCGGGGAACCTTCTTAAATCCGGCTCTAAAAAAGTGAGATTTTTTACCCTGGTGAGATCTAAAAAACTCTCATTTGTCTCTACCCTTTCCGGATAAAGCAAAGCATATTGTAAGGGCATTTTCATATCCGGCTTGCTCATCTGGGCTATTATGGTGCCATCTACAAACTCTACCATAGAATGAACTACTGACTGGGGATGAATCATCACCTTCATCTGAGAGGCTGGTATACCAAAGAGCCAGTGAGCTTCGATAACCTCTAATCCTTTATTCATCAAGGTAGCTGAATCTACAGTGACTTTCCTCCCCATCTCCCAGGTGGGATGAGAAAGAGCTTGACTTACACTTACCTTGGATAAATCTCTCTTTTTGCTTAAATAAAATGGACCTCCGGAGGCAGTTAAAATCAGCCTTTTAACCTCCTTTTTCTTCCCTGCAAGAAGGCATTGTTTTATAGCAGAATGCTCGCTATCCACCGGCAAAATCTCTAATTTTTTCTTTTTTGCCAGAGCTGTAAGAAGCTCACCCGCCATAACCAAAGATTCCTTATTAGCCAAAGCTAAGGTCTTCCCTGCCTGCAGGCTAAAAAAGCTAGGCAGAAGCCCGGCTGAACCCACGATAGCATTGATCACTATATCCACTTTTGGCAAAGATACCATCTGTTTGATATTATCTATTCCATAATATATTTTAATCTTATCACCGGAAAACTCCTTTTTAACTTTTTCATAACTCTCTTCTTGAGTCAGAACCACCACCTCAGGCTTGTATTCTTTTATCTGGTTTTTAAACAGTCCGAAATTCTTGTGTGCCGAAAGCCCAAAGACCTCAAATCTGTCTTTAAAAACTTTAAGAACCTGAAGGGCGCTTCTCCCAATTGACCCGGTTGAGCCCAGGATAACAACTTTTTTCTTTTTCCTATCTTTTCTCATATTCCTTTTTAAAATCTCCTTCTAAATTTGAATATATATCCACCATATTTTTAAATCAAGGAATTTATTATTTCCTGTATCGGAAGGCTTCAACCTTCCATCTATTTCTAAAAAACTGGAAACCTGAAGGTTTCCGCTACACAAAAGCCACAACTCTAAAAAACTTGACTTTTGAAAGAGGACAGATAAAATATAGGAGAAGAAAAAATGAATCAATTAAGAAAAGCATGCGAGGGAAGCAAGGCGGATATATATCCGCAATACTGCAGATATACTGCTGTATCAGAAAGATATGCGCAGCACTGCAGAAATGAACGAGTTAGACTAAATCCGGCTTAAATGAAATTAAATCTGGCAAGCAGAAGATAAATATGAGAGAAATAATTAAAGGATGGCAGGAGTTCTGGGCTGAGTTTTTTAGAATAAAACATCGACATGGGATTAAAGGCATAAAGGAATGGGATAAAAAGTTGGTTACACATATCATCAATGCTCTTGCTCTTGAAAAAGGTAGCAAAATAATCGATCTTGCCTGTGGAGGAGGTGACCAGGCGCTTGAATTTGCCCGCAGAGGTATGAGCGTAATTGGAATAGATATTGCCAAGGTACTGGTTGATTATGGGAATGAAGTTGCCAAAGGTGAGAATCTACCGGTAAAACTTATTCAGGGGGACATGAGAGAGACAAAGTTTACAAACGAATTTGACGCCTGTGTAATTCTATCAGGTAGTTTTGGTTTCTTTGAAGATGATGATAACATAAAGGTATTGCAAGTCATAGAAAAAGCATTAAAGCGGGGTGGCAAATTTTACATACACGGACCTAATCCATTAAAGAAGATGAGAGAAGAGTGGAAAGGCTGGGATGAGGTAGATGGTGGTTATGTTTTGATGAGATCAAACTATGACCCTAAAACAGGAAAAATAGTCGATGGTTTCTTCTATTTTACCAACTCCGGAGAACTGGTGAACTTTATGCCCAGACCTGAAGATAAAGGCTTCTCCGTAGAAACAAAGGTTTATACTCTAAATGAAATGATCAGGTTAATTGAGACTGCAAATCTCAAATTCACATCTGCCTATGGCTCAACCGAACTCCCTTTGGAAGAATACAGAATAACCTCAAACAGTATGGTAGTAGTGGGAGAGAAACCCTGAACGGATAACGATAGTTAAAATGAGAAGAATTATTACAGGACTTCGTTTAACAACGGATAAAAGGGAAATTGAAGATTTCCTCAAATTGCCTTCGGCAACTTCTTTTATCCGCTTAACGTTGTGCAAACACTCTACTAACACATTTGAAAATTGAGGATGTTTTACGATGCAATTGGCAAGCTCTAACTTCTATCAACCTCTCGACCCAAAGGGGTGTCGTACTCTGGCAGACGCTCTGGGTGATACACCTGAGACCATCATTTCAGCCCATCTGCTAAGGTGTGGGTTGTGCCTTGCCTACGCGGCTGGTGATCCCTCCCGTTTTGACGGCGCCATCGTACAGGCAAACTTTTTACCTGATGAACCGGTAGGCTTCGGTTCAAATCCTGAGGTTTTGTGGGATTTACTGAAAGCAGTCAAGGGATGGGATTGTGTCAATGTAGCTTCAGAGTGTGCGACCTCTCTTGGAGAGATCGTAGAAAGGAAAATGGGAATCCGCATTCGATATTATGGTGATGTCTATCATATATTAGACAAACCGGTATTAAATTTCTACAGCAAAGCTGTACGGCAGTTAACGCTCGCTGACCTCAAGCTGCTGGAATCCGCTCCAGCCGAGGTACAAGGATGCGGTTTCGGAAGTCCAGCTGTTTTGCTGTCAGAGGGGATTGTTGCCTGTGCTATTGTATCAGGTAGGATTGTTGCCATCGCGCATACCAGTGCCCGCACCGAAGGTCATGCCGACCTTGGGATTTTTACGCTTCAAGAGTGGCGAGGCCACGGATTCGCCACTGCTGCAGCATCCATGGTTGCAAAGCGTGTGCAGGAAGCGGGGCAGACACCCGTGTGGAGTACTGGTGAAGGCAACATCGCATCACTTCGAGTCGCTCAAAAGTTGGGATTCATTGAGGTATCCAGGCGAACCTATGTAGTGCTGGACAAAGGCAACTGACATGCAGAGCGTCATACAAAACAGCATAAAAGTTTCGTGTCTTCGCAGTCACCCAAATTTTTGCTTCGCAAAAACTTCTTTTATGCTGGAAATTCTATCTCCATTCACAAATATCTTGACATCATAATCGTAAAACATAATAATTTGAAACCATAAATAGTTAAAAGGAGATAAGCATTATGAAAAACACAATCGAAAATTTAGCCAAAGCATTCATTGGCGAGAGCCAGGCAAGGAATAGATACACTTTCTATTCTAAGATTGCCAAAAAAGAAGGGTTTGAACAGATAGCAGAGATTTTTCTTGTTACCGCGGAAAATGAAAAAGAACATGCCAGCTGGTTTTTTAAACTGCTTCAGGAGTTGAAAGGTAAAAGCACGGAAAATTTAGATGAGATAAAAGTTGAGACAGTTGCACCCACCATTTTTGGTACTACCGCAGAGAATCTGAAATCCGCCATAGATGGAGAACATCACGAAAATTCTATAATATATCCGGAATTCGCTGAGACCGCGCAGAAAGAGGGTCTGCCTGAAATTGCCCGAAGACTTCGAGCAATTGCCAAAGCAGAAGAACATCATGAGGAAAGATACAAAAAGCTTTTAAAAGAAGTAGAAGCCGGTACAGTTTTCAAAAAAACAAAAGAGGTTTACTGGGTCTGCCGTGAATGCGGTTATGTTCATTATGGGACAGAGCCGCCAGAGAGATGCCCCTCCTGCGACCATGAAAGAAGCTATTATCAGATTAAGTGTGAGGAATATTAATTATCAAAACAATCTTGAAAGCGGAGTACTTTTATGCAAAGAGACCTCATCTGTAATCTATATTACGGTGAAAAAGTGACGCAAGCTGATGTCAACCTGCAACAACATGGGGATTGCACAGTCATAGCAAAAGTTGTACCTAGAACCTTTTTTTCGGTGCCACCTTCTGATGATTTCTACTTTGAATCTATTGAGAGCAACGACTCATTAGTGCTTAAGAAGACGCAGGCTTTGGTAACGAAATTCAATAGTAGAATAGGAGGCAGTGAGTTGCGCTCAGAGTTTGAAGTGATACTTAATGAAGCAGAGTTGGAATCAGCTACCGCACTCGCAAATGATGACATTGTCACAGCCAAGATTTACCTAACGAACCTACCATATTTTCAAGCTAGCACAAATACAGTTATTACTGTTTCAGGACAACAGATAACACTACTTCCTCACAACGGAGAGGCTATTACTAACATTGCACAGATTCCAAATATTAAATGTGGAGATGTTAACCGAATTAAAGAATTAATTGAGTCAGTTTGTTGGCTATGCTCTTTGGGATCCGGACATCTCTCGAGTATAGCTCGGGTTGAGGTGTTACGAAGTAATGAACTGGTGTATCTTGGATTGCATTCTGTAGATACCACACTTAATAAGGGAATCCGACTTATAGATAACCGAAATGTGACAGACATACATCAATTCATAGAACATAGCTTCGATACCTATAAAAATCTTTCAAATATTTATTTGCTTAATAATCTAATCCACATGGGCATTTTAGCCAAGCATACATCTTATATAGAGAATAAAATCCTTTTGATGAGTACTTTTCTTGAAGTCTTACGTTATCACTATGCACTTAATGTCGGAGTTCAAAAGGGACTATTTACAGAAAGTGGTAATAATTTTATTTGGGCAAGTGGTCAAAAAACAGGCCAAAGAGCTTCTTTTAAGGAAATCTTAGAACAGTTCTGTGTCGATAATAATATATCTGGGTGGCAGGATGATTTCAAAGACTTACGTAATCAGATAGTGCACACTGGAAGTGTAAGTGGCTCAGATAAATTTAATAGATACTTTAATCTCCATCATTTCTGCGACCGGGTCCTACTTGGGCTTCTAAAATGGGACCAATCTCAAGGTTTTTACATACCTGTTAACTGTCCATCAGTCCCAGTCCCTAATGTAATAGGAGTTAACCATGTTAGATTTGTAAGGTAGAAGGCTTACTTCAGACCAAATTGACATACTCCCCGTGTTGATTATTCAAAAGGTGCAAAATTATTTGCCTTGATTTATTTGCTCTAGTTATCTTCACCAACAGTCGGGGTCCATCCCCGACTGTTTTCCTTTGTAGCGGAAGACTTTAGCCTCCCATTTTTTATGGAGAGCTGTCCGAATTTGGATCCACTGGAAAGGTCTCCACTACATTTCTTTTGGCAAAACTAAATTTTGCACTCCATATCTTTCAGTAGGCCAGACATTCATGTGGCTACGTGGCTACGCCTCCGTAGGACAGGCTTTGCTCTCTGACCATCGGGAACAGGCAGGAATACCTGTTCTACCGCTATATTCCAAATACGGTTTTGACCTCCATATTATGCTCTATATAACATTGATACAAGGACTTGACAAATAAATAAGTATAGTATATAATAGAAATTAAACTAACATGTATATATATCATGCATGTACTGGTATTAGATGTTGAAGTCTGGAGGTGAATAAAATGACAATTAAAACAAGTTGTTTTGTGGCTTATCCCTCACAACCACCTTCATTAGCTGAGACTATTGAAGAAGCCGTACGAATAATAAGGCAATTACAAGTAGTTGATATAAATGGTTGGAAATCTACTAATGTTACTGGCAAATTCATTATAACTGCAATATGTCAAGCTATAGAGTCAAGTAATGTTTTCATTTGTGACTTGACAACTTTAAATCATAACGTTCTATTTGAGCTTGGATTTGCTATTGCAAAAAAGAAACGGATATGGATTCTTCGCGACATCAATATTGAAAAATCCAAAATTGATTATGAGAAATTCAGACTTCTTACCACTGTTGGATACTCATCTTACAGTAATAGTCATGAAATCGCAAACATCTTCTACCAAGAGCGTCCCTATGAAGATCTCGAAAGTACAATTTACAAAGATACCATAGAGTCGATCATTAATCGCTATGAGAAACCAACTCTTTTGTACTTAAAAAGTGGGATTGAAACAAATGCCTCAATTAAGCTTTCAAGGAGAGTAGAGAAATCAAAAATACCAAGAATAATCGATGACCCCAAGGAAGTCGGAATACAACCTCTGACCTGGTATGCGCAAAGAGTGCATAGTGCCCATGCAGTCATTGCTCACTTCCTTAGCCAAGCACAAACTGGCTGGCTTTTTCACAACGCGAAAAATTCTTTTGTTGCAGGCCTTGCGTATGGCTTTGGAAAGCATCTTATGATGCTTGCCCATGAACCGTATGACTCTCCTATTGACTACCAAGATCTTCTTAAGACTCACAATACAGCTTCACAATGTGAATCTTTGGCCAATTCATGGCTAAATGAAATCGAGTATAGCTTTACGTCGCGGATAGTAACTACTGAGGAATACGCTGAAGAGCTCAGAGCACAATCTGAACTCCAACAAATAGAAATTGGTGACCCAATCGCAGAGCATGAGTCAGAGACTCTCCGAAAATACTTCGTGCGCACAGCAACCTACACTGCGGCATTAGCCGCCCAGCACTCCATTTTTGTCGGCCGCAAGGGCTCTGGAAAAACTGCTATTCTTTACAAGCTTGCTGACGAGATAGGTTCGAACCTACGCAATCACGTCTGTATAATAAAGCCTGTTGCCTATGAACTTGATGGTATTGTACATATGCTACAGCAAGCTCTTGCAATATCTGAAAAGGGTTATCTTATAGAAAGTTTTTGGAAATTTCTAATTTATACTGAACTTGCTAAAAGTTTATATGAAAACTTGAAATCTAAGCCAGCCTACTATCATCCAGATGAAATTGAACAAGCCCTATTAAAACTTGTTGAAGAAAACGCTTCAAACATAACCCCTGATTTTTCAATACGGCTTGAGAGTACTGTTAATAAACTCAAGGATGTTAGCCTTGTTCAGTCTGCATCAAATCAACGCATAAAAATTAGCGAACTGTTGCATGAAGAGATTATAGCAAAGATACGCACGGTGCTGGGCATGGTGCTAGAAAAGAAAAGTAAGGTCATTATCCTCGTAGACAACTTGGACAAGGCTTGGAACGCTCAAAAAGAATTAACTTCATTAAGTCAATTACTATTGGGTCTTCTGGCTGTTAGTCCGAGGATTTCGTTAGATTTCCAAAGGGCCTCCCATGGTAGGCGGTCGGTGAATCTATCGCTAATAATATTCCTCAGAAGTGACATCTTTGCTCAGATTATTAAACATGCTCCAGAAAGAGATAAAATATCTTATTCAAGAATTACCTGGGATGACCCTGAGATACTTCTGCAGGTTTTAGAAGAGAGATTTTTAGTATCTTCTACCTTGACCAACTCCTCCGAAGTTTGGTCTCGCTTTTTTTGTGCCACCGTCAAGGGTGTATCAACTAGAGAATATTTGACCAAGTGTATCCTCCCCCGTCCACGTGACTTAATATATCTTGATAGAGCCGCTATTACAAATGCTATCAACCATCGTCACATAAAAATAGAGGAAACAGATATCTTAGAAGCACAGAAGAAGTATTCACAGTACGCTCTAGACTCAATTATTGTTGAAAACAGTATTCCAGTAGAGATCTTAGAAGAGTTGTTATATGAATTTGTAGGTGGACCGGATGTCATAAATCGTGATGATATATTGAAAGCAATGAATAAATGTGATATATCTCACGGCGACTTAGATAAGATAATTGAGTTGTTATGTGATCTAACTTTTCTTGGACGGGAGGTTGAATGTGATAGGTTTGAGTTTCAGTATAATGATGATTATAAGATGAAACTACAGGTTATGGCAAGAAAGACAGCCGAAACACGGATGGATAAGCTAGAACGCTATCGCATAAATGAAGCATTCCATGCTTATCTCGAAATTAAGTAATTATAATATTAGTATGTCAGACATTCCTGTCTGACATTATGGACACAGACAGAAATGTCTGTTCTACCGAGCTTCTACTATCTCCCCAAAAAGGGTGAAACTATCCGCCTTTGTAATTTTAACCTTAACAATCTCACCCAATAAATCTTTATCTTCTTCTCCTTTCGGAATTATCACCGTTTTATTACTTCTCCCCTTCCCTTTCCAGCTATTTTTATCTCTTTTACTTTTGCCATCTATCAAAACTTCTTCGGTTCTACCAATCAATCTTTGATTTTTTCTCTTAGCGATTTTTTTCTGTAAGTCTATCAAGGTTTGAAGCCTTTTTAACTTCACCCCTTTCGGAACATCATCTTCCAGAAGAAATGCTTTTGTTCCCTCACGCGGAGAATATTTGAACATAAAGGCAGAATCGAATTCAATCCTTTCTACCATCTCCAGGGTCTTTTGAAAATCCTCCTCTTTTTCACCCGGAAATCCAACGATTAAATCAGTAGTCAAACTTAAATTTTCGATCTTGCTCTTAGCTAAATCTACCAGATGTAGATAATCTTTTGAATTATATTTTCGATTCATTCTTTCCAGTATCCTATCAGAGCCAGACTGCAAAGGGAGATGAAGATGTTCGCACACTTTTTCTAAATCTTTCATCGTCTCAATTAATTTTGTTGAAAGATCCTTAGGATGAGAGGTCATAAATCTGACTCTCTGAATATCAGTCTTACTCACCTCTCTAAGAAGGTCAGCAAAGTCATAACCATTATCTTTATAGGAATTGACATTTTGCCCGATCAGACTAACCTCTTTACACCCTGATTCAGCTAAGCATTGAACCTCTTTGATAACCTCTAAGACCTTTCTGTTTTTCTCTGCTCCCCGCACATAGGGCACGATACAATAGGAACAGAAATTCTCACATCCTCTTGATATAGCCACAAAGGCAGAGAATTTGTGTTTTCTCTGGGGCAAGGAATTTATGTCCTTCAATTCAGAAAAAGATAAAGCCACTAAAGGTTTTTTCTTTTCATTCTCTAAATAATCCGGAAGCTTGAACAGTTCCTCAGTCCCCAAGACAAAATCTAAAGCTGGAACCTCTTTTAAAAATTTTTCCCCTAACCTTTGAGCCATACATCCAATCACAGCTAATTTAACTTCCGGATTTTCCAGTTTATATCTGGCAAGTTCATTTAATCTCCCAATAGCTTTAATCTCAGCATGTTCCCGGACTGAACAGGTGTTGACCACAATCAGATTCGCCTCTTCAGGCTTATCAGTTAGAAAATAACCTTTTTGGGAAAGGATACCCTTCAAAACCTCAGAATCATAAACATTCATCTGACAGCCGAAGGTGACTATGTGGAATTTTTTATTCATTATCCTTAATACGTTTTATCAAAAATTCGTTTTGTGCTAATGTGCAGATGCACCTTGAGGCATCTTGAGACAGGGCTGGTCCGCCTCTGGCGGACGCCTACGGTATGGAAAGATT
>Ga0114930_10002861_pt1 | contig 15425 bp, 7 predicted proteins | sample AnhtaG_FD_87300 | JGI IMG/M metagenome (GOLD analysis project Ga0114930, IMG submission 87300) | Deep subsurface microbial communities from Anholt, Denmark to uncover new lineages of life (NeLLi) - Anholt_01485 metaG | ecosystem: Environmental > Aquatic > Marine > Oceanic > Sediment | place... | reverse complement strand
CTGGCGCAAAAGAAAATAAGCCAACAATCACTAGATAAGAACAGGTTTGATATGACCAATCATTAGGAACCTTAAAGGAGAAGAGGAGAACTCTTTGGAGTTCATGTTTGAATCATTACGTTCAGTAAGAGACAGATCCCAACTTTCAGCGCGGAACAGCTCAAAAGGGGCATTGATCAAGGAGGTTTTTTCCATCTTTCAAGCTATTTCTGACGGCTTGTCAATAGAAGATTTACGTCAAACAATTCTTGAAGGAAGACTCCTTTTACACTCGTCGTATGAGACTAGACGGTCGATTTGGAACCATGTCAATCGAAGGTATTTTGTTTTCAACAATAAGTGGATAGTCCAGAGCTTGGCTGAAGCTAGTAAAGAAGGTATTAACTCTCCGCATTTCCTTTCTCTAGCATATCTTTTTTTTGTACTTCGAGATAGGTTTGTGTACCGATTTGTGACTGGGCCCTTGTGTGAACTTTGGAAGAAACAGATTACTTCTGTTGAAAGAGGTGATTTTCTCTCTTTTCTGGAAAGTGAATCTCAACAGAATCCAATTGTTGACAGATGGTACGATAGCACAAAAAAGAAGCTCGCGAGTAACATGCTTTCAGCTTTGAGGGATTTCGGGGTGTTAACAGGAGTGAGAGGAAAGAAGATCCAACGTCCAACAATCGTTTCTGAGACTGTTTTTCATCTGCTTACTATCTTGATGGCTGAGGGATTAAGAGGCCAAGCTGTTGTAGAAGCACCTGATTGGCGAATGTTTCTATGGACTGAGGCTGATGTTGCCCGCGCGTTAAACGAGCTATCCCTTCGTCGTTGGATTGGATTCGAAAAAACAGGACGAACGGTAATCTTAGAGTTGAAGAGGCTGCCAGGGGTTGAAAAATGAATCAATCCGTTGATTGGAGAGAGAAGCTATGTCAAGCTCTAGATCGGATCACAACTCGCTATGAGCATATTGGCAGAAAGACTGGTGCTCCATTTCTGGCAATCGTTTATTCTCCGGATTCAGAAAAGGCAGTGTTGAGGGAATGGAAGACCCTTACTGATTCGCTTTGTTCTGATTATGACTTCAGGGAAGTAGATGTAACTGCTTTAATTTTAGTGGAGACAGAAAAACGTGGGGTCGAGAATGTTGTGGCTAGGCTTGAAGACCCTATGCCTGGTTCTAATGCGAAATCTGAACTCGGTCAGATATGGGTTACAGTTGTAGCTAACGCTGTTAAGGAGAAATCTCAAGACCCTAGCAAGAACAGGAGAGTGGTGACAATACTAAAAGGATTAGCAGCATTACATCCAGCTACGGGGCCACGGGCTGTCATGCAGACTCTATGGGATCGCCAGCAAACCATGCTAGATGGTCCCGTGGTCGTTTTCATCCCCGGTTCATTGGCAGAACCGAGAGTCTACAAGTTTCTAAATCTTAAAGAGGAGTTTATGTATCGTGGAGACATATTGTAAAAACAGGGAATGTTTATGAGATGAGAATCAGTGAACTTTTTGACACGAGGATAGAAGAGAAGATTGATCCAGTTATCAAAGTTGGCGACATCAGTGATGAACATAAATTAGCTGAAGAGATCAGCAATTATGTAGTGACGCCAACGATAGAGCGCTATCTTGATGACTTCTTAGAACATTACACAGACTCGATCCACAATCCCACCACTGAGATAGGAGTATGGATTTCTGGTTACTTCGGATCTGGCAAATCCTATCTTGCGAAAATACTTGCACTTCTCGTGGAAAGTCGAGAACTGGAAGGTGTAGTAGCCTCAAAGCGTTTTGAAAGTCGACTTCCTTCAGATTCTCCATGTCGAGAGTCAATCCTTAGGAGCCTTTATAGGATTTCGCAATGTCATTCGCAAGTGTTGGCATTCAACATCAATACGTTGGCTGATAGCAAAGCAACTCCACTACCTAGACTCTTGATATCACAATATTACCAATCAAAAGGCTATAGTTCAAATGTACTGTATGCAAGTGTCATTGAAGCTGAACTTGATAAGCATGGGAATCTTGAAGAACTACATAAGGCTGTGGAGGCTGATGCAAATACATCTTGGACAGAAATACAGAAAAACCCCGGTTTCTACAGAAAACATCTTTATGATGCGGTCTGCAAGGTAGCTCCACAAATATTTTCTTCCCCAGATGAAGTTGACGCAGCTCTCAAAAATGCGGAAAAAGGAGAGCTGTTTAACGTACAGTTCTTTATTCGGACGATTCTAGATGATTTAAAAATACTTCAGAGACAAATAGACAAACCTTGCCGTATTGTTCTGGTGCTCGATGAATCTGGACAATGGATAGAAGATGATGCAGGACGATTATATCAATTACAAGCCTTGGTAGAAGAGGCTGCTAAAGAAGGAAACGGAAAGATCTGGATTGCAGTTACAACCCATGAAGATATGGGCTCCATATACCAAAACGCTCGAGCTCTTACAGCTGATATGAAAAAAATCGAAAGTCGATTCCGATTCAAATTCAGTTTGACCACCGAGAATATAGAACTAGTTTTGAAAGATCGCATCTTCAAAAAGAAGCTAGCTGGACAGGATGAGATCATAAAAGTTTATGAAGAAGCATCTGGTGAACTTCGAGGACTAGGAGAACTCAGCAACCCAGGGCAAAAGCTTCCGTCATGCGCGAAAGAGAACTTTGTTACGTTTTACCCGTTTTTCCCTTACCAAATTCATCTCATTCCGGAGATTGTAAAGAGCCTCCGAAGTCATGGCGGAAAAGGAGAGCAACTTTCAGGCTCAACTAGAACTTTGCTTGCCATCACTCAAGATATCCTTAGAGCCGGACGAAGACCCTATTTAAAATTAGGGGTGGGCGAAATTGTTTCCTTTGATGAACTATACGATAACCTCGCTGGAGACGCAGAGATCCCTCCAGATATTCGACGCGAACTCAGCAGGATCGAGAAAGTCGTTCCCGCAGCTACATCGTTAACCCGTAAAGTCGCAGAGGTACTCTATCTAATAGGAGAGGTTCCCTATATTCCACGTACAATTGATAACATAGCAAGACTCTTAGTAGAATCAACATCTGACGACCTACCATCGCTTGTCTCAAAAATTCAACCAGAACTAAACAGGTTAATAACCTCAAAACTTGTCGCGCTAATTGGAGAAGAATATGAGTTTCTCACTGGTGAACGCCGGAACCTTGAAGAAGCCGTAAGGACGGTTGAAGCACAGCTGAAACAGCAAGACCGCGAAAAAGGCATCTCAAATTTTGCGACAATTGACGTTTTAGGATTTAGTGCAATCCCATACAAAAATAATGAGTTTCCTGTGAATATCTACTTTGACGACACCCCAGTTTTCAGGAAAGGCTTTGTCGAAATACGAATGTATTCACCTCTGTCTGCTTTGTCAGGACTAAAGATCGCTGACCTGGAAAACAGAAGCCTACAACGTGATGAATCACAAACTATCTTCGTCTTGAGCGATAGAATACCTGGCTTCGATAAAGATCTCAACAGATACCTTGCGATGCAGGAAGTCGTAAATGATTGGAAAGGCGATCCACATAAATCTGAGGAAGCGCGAAAACTTGCCGCCGAGCGAGAATCAAATGATCTTCGTAAACTTCGTGACAAAGTCCGTTCAAAAATTAACGATAGCTTAAGACACGCACACTTAATCTTCCACGGATCCAGCCGAGCCATTACACCCAAGGCTAGTCAAACAGTAGGAGAGACCCTTAGATCTGAAATAGCTACTTATTGGCCAACTCTATACCCCAAATATGAGAAGGTACCTGTCAGGATCACTCATGATCAACAAGCAATTATCGACGTTTTGACAGGTTCAAAAACGCTCTCACCAGAGGTTTTACAACTTAAGCTCTTCGACAAGGCTGGACAACTGAATCCCCAATCCCCTCTACTCGATGCAATTAGAATCTTCCTAACAACCCGTCAAAGTAAGCAACAGAGAACACTTGGAAAGGATCTTATTGATGAATTTGTCAAGCCTGCCTATGGATGGGATCCTGGGGCTATTCGTGTAGGCGTCGCAGCATTTGCCCGTTCAGGAGCCATCAGCATCTTGATCAATAAAAAGCCTTACAGAAATCCCGCTGATCCTGAGCTTCAAGCCGCAATACGAGCAAGCCGAAGTTTCAACAAGGTTGAGCTCATCCTCGAAGAGACCAAGATCGAACCTGATGCACTAATTGAAGTGCGTAAACTACTCATTAAGTTGACTGGAGTACGAAAAATCGATGAGACCCCAGCCGCTCTGTCCCTATCTTTTGAAGACTTGGGAAAGGAGCTGCTCTCAAAAGCAGCTAAAGTTTCTCTATGGGCCCGTCCTGCAGATTTTCCATTACCTAAGAGTTTCACAGAAGGAAAAGAAACGATTCAGGAGATTCTTGCAATATCTAATCCAATAAACAAGGCGAGTGAGATACATGCCCACAAAGAGACTCTTGAATCTGGATCAGATGTCATCCGCGCTCTGGCTGCCTTCCATGAGAAACGGGGCACAGTCTACACCGAGATGAACGGATTTGCCGTCAATCTAAACGGAATCGAACACCTTCTTCCCACTGAAGGTGCATGCCTAAGCTTTCTCAATGAGTTCAGGACTGCAAAGAATAGTGCTCGTATCGCAGAAGCTGAAGTATGGAAGGATTTGCAGGGTGCAAAAGCACAAGCAAGTCTTGAACTTGCGAAATTAATAAGTGGTTGGCGCGACGAGGCCAGAAAAACAGTTAATGAAATGCTCGGTCAGCTTCCCGACATATTGAAAGCTAATGGCCTAGAGCCGAAACTCGTTCCTAAGCTGTCGAAACCTCTAACCGACTTTCTTGATCATTTAGATGATGAGACTACACCAACCCGAGTTGCTGCTCTATCGGATCGCGGGGAATTGTTAATTGAAGATTTAAGAAAAGCCATAGTGCGTGAAATACAAGAGAAGCAGAGGCCTTCTAAAGCTCCTGAGGTAGCACCTCCCCGAAAATCTGTTGAAAGAGTTCGTGTGGCCGATGTATCACTTGTTCGAAGGGTAAAAAATGTTGAGGAATGGGATCGGATTCGCAACAAATTGGACGAGAAAGTGAAAAACATCCTCAAGAAAGGCAAAGAGGTGGAACTTGTTTAATGGATCCAGAACCCAAGAGCATCTTAAGAGGGCTAAGCCTCTCGCTTAGACACTTGCTTGAAGGATATTTTGATGGAGAAGACCGTTGGCACCCAGGTGATCTTGAAAGGCGCTTGAACGAGATTGGCATCTGGAGAGACCGCGACCCTAAACCAATCGACGAGCTGCCTCACCTCTCAAAAGAGGATTTAAATGCTCGCAAAGTTGTAGACGCATACCTTCAGTATCGAAAAGAGGCTGGAGTGTCTCTGGAAGAAGCGGTAGAAGAGTTTGTCCGTGAATCAGCATATACTTGGGCAAACCGGTTCTTCGCCCTCCGCTGTATGGAGGCTCGCAATTTGATCAATGAAGTTATTCTTCAGAAGGAGGTTTATGGCTGGCGTTCTTTGCAGCATAAACGTCTCGCATCTAAAAATCCTGAGTTATGTGCTGGCGAGGATGAAGGTTTGTTCCATGTTCTATTCCAGGAATTTGAGCGAAGAGCAAAAGAGCTCCCCCATCTGTTCAATGCTCGAGATCCAGCAGCAGCCTTACACCCCTCCGTGGCAGCATTGAAAAAGTCTATAGCTTTGCTCTCAGGAAGAGAACCAGTTAATGGCCAAGAATTTTCTTCAGATAGTACATTTGAGGCGCCCGGTGCCTTTGGATGGATGTATCAATACTGGAACACAGAAGAGAAGGATCGTGTTTTCGAAAAGGTTAGGATTGCTAAGGCGAAGATTGAGGGAGTTGACATAATCTCCGCTACTCAGATCTACACTGAGGCTTATATGGTGAAGTTACTTGTCCAAAACTCTCTTGGGGCAATATGGATGGGTATGTATCCAAATTCTGGGCTATTTAGAAATTGGGAGTATTACGTAGTGGATGCTGATAGAGTGCCTGTGAAACGAAAAAGTGTTTCAGAAGTAACATTTCTGGATCCAGCCTGCGGTTCTGGCCATTTTCTACTTGAAGCTTTTGACATCTTCTTTGATATGTATCAGGAAGAGGGAACTCTAGACACTCCTCGCTTAATTTGTGCTTCGATTCTGGAAAATAATCTATTTGGCATCGATATTGATGAACGAGCGGTGCAGATTTCAATCGTAGCTTTGTGGATGAAAGCTAAGGAAAGGGCGTCGGATCTAGATAGTACAGATCTTTCAAGCTTTTATGATCACTTAGTGGCTACGAACATTCGGCTTTCGAAGGATAAGGATCACTTGGAATATTTCCTTAAGAAGCATCCCGAGGACCGACCCCTGCGTGTAGCTCTAGAAAGTATTTTCGAAGGACTAACAAATGTCCATGAGCTGGGATCACTTGTGCAAATTAAAGAGCCAGTAGAAGAAGAGCTGCTATATATCAAGAACAAGCTGGGTGCGCAAAGAATGCTGTTCGGTCCAGCAACCGACGAGGAGATGGAGAGTTGGAGGCAAGATATAGTTACCCGACTAAAGGAGCATTTCGATGCAGAAGCGGTCTCCGCAGTCATCGCCCAATCCTTCTTTAGTCGCTCAGCTGGTAAAGGATTGGTGCTTTTCGACTTGCTGTCACGACGCTATGATGTGGTAGCAGCCAATCCACCCTACATGAGAATAGGCAATACTGGAGATAATGTTGGACGTTATCTAAAGTCTCATTATCCATTGGCGAAATATGATCTCTACGCTTCGTTCATTATGCGTTGTCTTGAACTATCGAATTACGATGGATATGTGGCAATGATTACTCAGCAATCTTGGATGTATCTAAGATCATTTAGCCGTCTCCGTCTAAATAAGGCCAAACTCAAAAAACAAGAAAAGAGTTTTCCGGGTCTTCTTGCTGCTACGACCATAGAGTCTCTTGTGCACATAGGCCCTCGAGGGTTTTCTGATATTAGTGGAGAGGTTGTCAACTCGGTAATGTTTGTTTTGAAGAATAGAATACCCCAACAAAACCACAGGATACACGCTATTACAATCGTTGATGTAGAGGGAGTCTCGGAGAAATCAATAGAATTACTTAAAGCAATTTCGCGCGATTCGACTGTTAATAACTCGCGCAAATATCGTGTTTTCCAAAGAGTTTTACATACTGTTCCTGAGGCTCCGGTTATCTATGATGCCCCGGAAGAAATCTTCAAGTTATTTCTTCTTCCAAAAAGCCTACAGGATGTAGCTGTGGTCGAGTCAGGTCTTAAGTCTGGAGATAATGATAGGTGGGTCAGAAACATTTGGGAAGTCAGGGACTCATCGCGATGGGTCCGACTGCTAAAGGGAGGGAGATATTCTCGATGGATTCAAGAGATTGATAGCGTTGTGGATTGGCGAGAAGAGATACAACTCCACTATAGGAATGACAAAATCGCAAGGGTAAGTGGCATTGACAACTACTTTAAGGAAGGCGTATCTTACAATCTAATAAATACAAACGGTCTTTCAGGTAAGCATCTTGCTCCAGGTTGTATTTTCAACAACGCTACACCAACGATTTTTCCAAAGGATAAATGGTATCACGCATTTATTTGCTGTGCTTTTAATTCGATTTTGTTTAGATACTTATCCTTTGCTTTGAATCCGACAATTAACTTCAATGTCGGAGATGCCAAAAAACTTCCAATGCCAGCAACGCATCAAGATACTCATATCTTCAAATTAATTATGGAAGGTTGCATAGCAACAAAAGGCTCTAAAATCCAAAACATTCAAAAACGCATCAACTCGATTGGTGAATACTTCGATAATCACCATTCTTTAATAATGAAACAGGCAGTCGCAAAATGCCTTATTGAAGGTTTAAGCAACTCTCTTGTTTATAGAATTTTTAATATCCCTCGATCAATCAAATTACAAATTGATGTTGCTTTCCAGATTCCTGTAGCATTCAAGGCTATTGATGGCTACAATAGTGCTGTTGATTTGCCTATGTGTCCAACTGAGCTGAGAGACCAAGTCGCTAGCTATCTAAAAAACGAGTTGGATGTTCAAACTCTTCCAAGGCATGAGTTGGATAACCTGAAACAGCGGCTACGTACTCTCTATGAAGCAGAACCAAGAGCCACGATGGATATTGGCTTTGATCCACTTATTGACAATGACGAAACTGAATCTATTGGAGCGCGTATTCCGATTCCCAGTGAAACCTTCCTCGAGGAATTATCCATCAAACTACAAGTCCATCCGATTTCCATCTACTGGCTACTCAAAGAAGGCATCAAACATGGAATATGGCGTTGTAGGGTGGAGAAACAACACATCACAGTTGATTTGTTCTCTGCCATCATTCTAAGCCTACTAGGCCATCGCTCGCTTGACGAAAGCCTAGGAGGTAAGCAAGTGCCAGACTGGGCAGACCCTGATGGCATCATACCACTAGTAGAAAGCTTCGGTGAACAGACTTTACTCGATAGAGTACGCGAGCGCATTATGATAATTTTTGGAGTGGATAGTGCATCCTCGATCGAGAGAGAGTTCACGGAGATCATGGGGAAATCGCTTGCCAAGTGGCTCAAAAGGGGATTCTTTGAGCATCACTGCAAACAGTTCAGGAAGCGCCCGATAGCGTGGCAGATAGAAAGCCGTCCAATTGACTCTTTTAAACATGGCAGCAAGGTGAAGAGAATTTCTGGGGCTGCCTTTAAACCCGCTTTTTCATGTATCGTTTATTATCATAAGCTTAATGCTGATTTCCTACATAAAATTCGTAGGCAACATGTTGGTCCGCTGCGGAGTCGTTTTGAGATCGAGTTGCGAACTCTAGAGAACCTTCAAGCATCGTCGGCTGACCAAACTGAGCGCCGACTGGCTCTTGAAAAATCGATAGAGGAGCTGAAGGCATTTGAAGATAGACTTGAAGAGATAATTAACGATGGCTTTGATACCACATCGTTAAAGGAGATAGTTGCTCAAGAGCCCTTGGACAAGTGGACATCCATCGAGGAGAAAACCCCTCCCCCTTCAAACGAAGAACTCTTCTATATTCAGGAAAAAGCCTACAATCCCGACCTTAACGACGGTGTTCGTGTTAACATAGCTCCACTTCAGAAGGCAGGTCTGCTAGCTGCAGATGTCCTATCCAAAAAGGATTGCGATAGAGCTATAGCAGACAGAGCTATTTGGCGTCAGGACGAGCGACGTTGGTGTCGGGAAGAAAAGCTTCCTCAGCCAGGTTGGTGGAAAACGAAGGGAGAAAACATATGACCGTTGTTCCTGACAGCTTTAGATCTTGGCTACGACAAAAAATAGCTCAAGTGCTGGAAAGGAAGAGGAGCCCTCCCCCTTTCATCGTTTGGTGCGACCCAAAGCATATGTGGAAAGAAATTCTCGAAAAAGCAGCAGAGGACACATTCGAGCTCTGGGCAGATGAAGAACATGAACTCAGACTACGTCATCGGTTCTATCAGACTCCTCGTTCGCCAAGAGTCATCTATCTCCCTGTCAGCCGAGAAAAAATTACTTACTTTAAGGTCTTCGAAATCCAAGCCGAAGAGATCGTAGAAATCAGCTTACACGAGGCACTTTCTGAATATGGCGTATATATCCCATCAGATATGCTGTCTGAAATTAAACCATTGTTACCCGCACACATAAAAGAGTGGGTAGATCATCCAAGGTCTCAATGGGACGAGTTGACATTAGGTAATGTTAAAGAAACGTTAGTGGACGATGAACGAATCCTAAAGGTGTTAGCGTCGATCGGAACAACCTTCGATTTCTCGGTTGAAGAAACCCGATTCTCCATATTCAGTCGACGTGTCATGGAAGATTATGGGCTACCTGATCCAAAAGGAATGAAAGCCGATTCGTGGCGCGTCAAAGCACTCGCATCCCTCTTGTGCACGGAAGCTGCCGAAATATGTCCTAAGAATCCTCCAGCGGAATCAGAAAGGATCATCCCTCCAGGCCCTGCTCGAGAAAAAGCTCTTAAGATGCTGCAACAATGGAAAAACCGGTTTGATCTATTCGATAGTTTCGAATCTCTGATGGACAAAGCCGACAAGATCACATCTCTCCGTTTCTGGGCAAATAATCTAACAAGCATACCTTCACCCCTGTCATCTAAAATTACTGAAAAGACCATTTTACGAAATGAAATTGCGAAATCAACGAAGATTGAAGACCCCAAAGAACTGGTCAACCGCCTCCATAACCGACTGGAGAGTTTTAAGGAGCATTCTGAAGCATTCTGGGGAAAATTGGCTAAAGAAAAGATTGAATGGTCATATTTAGCCAAATTAGCAGAGATATCCTTTCTCCTTTCTGAGAACAGTGAAATAGAGAAAACATGGAAGTCGCCACTGAACGCGGTCGAATGGTATACATCCATAGGATGGAAGATAGACGGAGCTGGCGAAACCCTCTTTCAAGAAGCACAAAACCTCCCTGGAGGACTCGTAGGAATTAGAGCAAGACTACGTAGAGTCTATTTGCGCCGTGTTGATCACATCAATTCCATGTTCTCTGAGTTGTTATCCCGTTCAGGCATTGAAACCTTAGAGTTACAGTACGCAGGAGACATCATCGCACCATATATCAAAAAGCCCCCCGGACCCACTGCTTTTGTTTTCATAGATGCCTTTGGATACGACCTGGGATGTAGATTGGTTGAAATGCTCAATAAGGGCGAACCCATAGAGCGAGCTGAAGTTCGAGCGGGACGAGCACCCATCCCATCAATAACTGGATTAGGGATGCCCTATGCTCTTCCCGATGCACCCTCTTCTCTCGAAGTAAGCCTCACAGACAAAAAACCTAGCAGATGGCTTGTAACCTCTAAAAAAGCATCTGGAAACCTAACAGTCGCAGACAATAGACGTGAATGGTTGAAGACAACATACAAAGTAAATGAAAGAGCTTTTTTAACTGTCTCTGAAGTCATCGACCCAAAAACATCGAAAGAAATGACTGCAAAAATGTTAGGCAAACACATATTCATTTTCGGATCAGAATTTGACTCTGAGGGGCATGAAGGGCAACTTCAGATAACTGGGGCAGATGAACAACTGGAAAGATACTCCAGAGCCATACGTAAGCTTCGCGATGCAGGATATTCGACAGTCGTTGCAATCACCGATCATGGATTCTTCCATTGGGAACCTGAAAAAGACGAAATCGAACGAAAGCCTTCTGGTGATATAATGTGGGTCTCACGTAGAGCAATTGTGGGTGAGAAACTAAAACATCAAACAGCTCTATCATTGCCTGTAACAGGAAGCAACCTCACATGCCTCATCCCTCGTAGTGTCAATGCCTTTAAAACATACGGTGGACTTGGCTTCTTCCATGGAGGCGCAACCTTGCAGGAACTAATAATCCCAGTAGTGATAGCCCATTGGCCAAAGCGAGCCAAGAAAATTGATGTCATATTAAAGCCGGTAACAGAGATCACATCCTTGACTCCACGAATCGAAATCGCGCCAGGGACGCCAGTGCAAGTAGATCTAAGGGGAACTCTAGACACAAATCTTCTCTCTCGCGATGTCTTCGTGAAGGTCATAGATCCTGAAACTGGAAGAATTATTTTTAAATCAAGGAAAGACTACCGCATCGAACCTGGAGGCGAAATAACAATTGCCGAACTATACAAGTTGGAGGATGTTGAGACCTCTTTTGGAGCTGAGCTCCAGATTTTAGTATGTGATGTAGACAATGAGGAGATTCTGGACAAGACCAATGTTGTGCTCAAAGTTGGATTAGATGAATGGTTCTAAATCGAGGGATATAATCAATGAAGAAAGAACCAAAGTTGGACGAGCTCGATGAAAAGCTTTCTAAGCTATTCCCAGGACGCATTGTACGCAAAGATCTGGTGAAGAGCCTTAAGGTAGGATTCGCAATACCAGTGTTTGTTTTAGAATATCTTCTGGGAAAATATTGCTCCACAACTGATGAAGATGAAATTCAATCTGGACTTGTACATGTAAAGACAGCAATATCCGAGCGAATCGTCCGGGGTGACGAGTCTGAACTTGTAAAAGCTAGATTAGAGAGACTTGGCTCAGTAAAACTAATCGATCTCGTCACAGTGACATTTGATGAAAGGGATGGGAGATACTGGGCTCATTTTGCAACATGTGGCTTATCCCACGTGAATATCGACCCGAAACTTGTCTATCGAAATGAACGATTGCTTACTGGAGGCGTTTGGTCGAATGTCGAAATCATCTATGACGAGTCGATGATATATCATGGCGTCCTTCGACCCTTTGTAGTAAGCAGATTATCTCCAATTCAAGTGGCAAGCGCAAACCTGGAAGAATATATCAGAGGACGCGAACACTTCACTCGAGACGAATGGGTCAACGTGTTGCTCAGATCCATTGGCTATGAACCAACACATCCAGACTTCACTTTTCGTCGTAAACTGCTTTTTCTTCTCCGACTTGTTCCCATGGTAGAGAAAAATTATAACCTTATTGAACTAGGACCACGTGGGACAGGAAAATCCTTCATTTATAGAGAGATATCTCCCTACGTCATTCTGCTAAGCGGAGGTCAGGGGACCATCCCAGATCTTTTCGGTTGGAAAAATCGAAAAGACAAACCTGGTCTTATTCTCAAAAATGATGTTGTAGCCTTCGACGAAGTCGCAGGACCCAGCTTCAAAGATGAAAGCTCAAAACAGGTGTTTAAGGGGTATATGGAACAGGGGTCATTCTCACGGGGGGATGACAAAGGTGCTCTTTCAGCAGACTCGGGAATCGTTTTCATAGGAAATTTAGACAGTGACGTCGGAACAACTATGAGGTTATCTCACCTGTTCAGTGTTCTTCCCGAAACCATCAGAAACGATATGGCCTTCCATGATCGTTGGCATGCTTATCTCCCAGGTTGGGAGATCCTCTATATGAAACCTTCCCACTTTACTTCGCATGTGGGGTTTATTGCAGATTATATTGCAGAGATCTTTCATAGTGAACTCAGACGATTGAACTACACTGATATATATCAAAAGTACTTCACTCTTGGAAGTCACGTTGAAGAACGCGACCGCAGAGCAATAATTCGCACGCTGTCGGGTTTGGTTAAACTGATACATCCCGATGAAAACTGTTCAAAAGAGGAAATTAAAGATTATCTATCTTTCGCCATCGAACATAGGCGACGAGTAAAAGAGCAATTAAAAAGAATGGGTGGACTCGAATACTTAAAAGTTGATCTATCATACATCGACAATGAATCAGGAAAGGAGACTATAGTTTATTGCAGAGAGCCAAACTTTATCAAAATGATTCCTGAAGAGCCTCTAACTCCAGGAGATGTCTTCACAGTAGGATTTGATCGTGAAGATGGTAGGTACGCGCTGTTCCGCATTCAAACATCACTTATTCCAGGTAAAGGAGGCTTAAGTTTGATCGGAACAACCTCAAAGAGACTAAAAGAAAGCGCTCTTATGGCATACGACCTGCTAAGAACTACAGCGAAGGAAATTCAAATAGATCAAGATATTTCTGAATACAGCATAAAGGTCCAAGTAACGAGCCCCATGCAAAGTAAAGACTCAGATGACATTGGAGTGGCCTTTTACCTGAGTTTCTCATCTGCATTCCTCAATAGACCAATACAATCTAAACTTGTTGTTCTAGGTCACATGAATATACATGGAGATATTGAGCTAGTTGAGGGGTTGGAATCGAAGTTTCATATAGCCTATGATGCAGGTGCAAGGCAATTGCTCTTACCAGCCAAAAGACAACAGGATCTGGATAATCTTCCCACAGAGCTTCTAAACAATCTGAAATTCGTTTATTACAACAACTTATGCGATGCAGTTATCAAAGGGCTCAATACAAGTGCCTACGACTAAGAATAGTCTTCCAGCAAATCACAGCGCGAGCGTCGTTGAGCATGCATGCATGAGACGAAATGTCACAATGATGGACGAGAAGATAGCGATAATTAACGAGTTGCTATCCATAAGCCGAACGTACGTTGATGAAGAAGCTCTAACAATTATCAAGGAAAGAACAGTATCGTCCGCGCGCGCGCGCGCATTCAATTGTCTGCTGAAGTTCCATTTAACTACTACTTAGAATGATTAACATAACAAAAATATTCAAATTAAAAATACGCACGCGCAAAGAGAGTTTATGGGTAGTACGTGCTGATCATTCTTTCAGTCATAAGACCAATGAGTGTGCTAACTCATCGCTGTTGATTCAGGTTTTTCGAGAAGCTCAAGCACTGAATTGACTACTGACTCTACAACTTTTTCTTCAACCGAGATAAGGCCTGCTTCCCACGATGCTCCACTTGAAGAAGTGCTGAAGAGATTCATTGAAGATGTGACAGCAACTGCTCGATCAACTACAATTAGTTTTGCATGAACTGCCTTGTTATAAATAACCTTGACACCATCCTCTTTGAGAAGCTTATGATACTCCCGCATGTCATGTTGTGTATATTTACTCCTTCTACCTGGAGGTCGAGTAACTAAATTGACTATCACATTATTCTTGCTTGCATTTCTTAATGTATTACTCAAATCGCAATGGTTCACGTAAGGATTCACAACTAAGACTTCGCTCTTAGCGTTTGAGATCAATTCTTTCGATAGTTCATCCAAATGCCTTCCAACAAGAAAGAAATGTTTATTCTCAAGGGAAAAATCCAGCTTTTTGACTTGTCTCCATTGATCAATCCATCCAGCAAGCTCCTTCTGTTTCTCTTCTGAAAACTTGACAGGAGTTTTATCAAGGACTATTTCTGTTTGATTTTGATTGCTAGTTAAGAGCTGTCTATATTCCTCATAAATTTCTGGGACAACCCAGTATGTTTTTCCTCTTTTCTTCAAAATTTCCAGGTCATACATCTCAGCTAACGCAGTTTTCAATGATTTTGGAGAATAGCCCTGTAAGGTCTCGTATCTCCGACCACGTTTTTGCATGGTCATGCACAATAGCTTTTATCACACGTCCTTTCCAAGACCCCCAATACCTTGGCTCACCCGTCATGTATAAACCTCCAACATTCCCATGTCTGATTTCTTGGGTATAATAATGTAGCTAGAGTCTTTAATTCTTCTACTACTAACACCCCGCAACACTGCCCGTTTCTCCTTTTGAAAGTGCATTATTAGATGTTGGATAAAAGATTGATGAAAGAAGCTTCTATGGGCTACCAGCTTTCCCCATAATGGCTGGCTGCTGCTACAATGTCGAAGATGTCAATGTCCCCATCATTTTCTCCTTGAGTAATCTGTATCGTTAGAAGCTGTATAAAAAGTCTGATAGAAGAAGATCCCATGAACTTCTGGAATGCTATTTTTTATTCAACTTATTATATGATTGCTTGATTAGGTCTAAAGCGATTGGAACATCATTTGATTTCGAAATTT
>Ga0114930_10002860_pt1 | contig 15429 bp, 15 predicted proteins | sample AnhtaG_FD_87300 | JGI IMG/M metagenome (GOLD analysis project Ga0114930, IMG submission 87300) | Deep subsurface microbial communities from Anholt, Denmark to uncover new lineages of life (NeLLi) - Anholt_01485 metaG | ecosystem: Environmental > Aquatic > Marine > Oceanic > Sediment | place... | reverse complement strand
TGATACACCTTGATAGGAGGGAGATTCTTTATCTTTTGCAAAAAAGCAGCTTAGTAACGCCAAATTTCCCTGTTTTATGTCAAAGAACACTTCTTTAAGTCAAATTATGACACAGTCTGATTGACCAGTGAACGTGCTATTAACCAGGTTTACAACCTGGCCCAGCGAGAAACCGTACGTCTTATTGATTGGCTTCGTTTAGCGGCCCATTTCCTAAAGGTGAGACCAAAATTTGTCAGTATTCCTGCTGAGGTATTGCGTAGTAGTGGATTTATTTATCCTGAACCATTGACATTCGTAACCACATTCTTTGTGAACACGCATAAAGCAGAGACTGACCTGGGGTATAAAACCACACCTCAAGTCACATGGATGAAGAATACAGTCCACTGGTATAGAGATTTTTATAATGGGCCTAACTCAATGGGATATGAAAATCGACAAAAGGAAATTGAGTTTGCTCAAATGTATCAACAGGCCATATCGGCTTTGTCGGACAAAACATGACTCTAATATTTAAAAGTATATCTAAGATGATAGTTAAGCTATTTACAATATTTTGCCGTATTTCTCCTAAGCTAAAAGCTTTAATGTGGAAAAAGATCTATCAATTCGTAGGCAGATCTTATCAAAGCAAAGACTGGACTTTTATGAACTTTGGTTATGCTCCTGTAGGTGTTCAAACTAAAAAACTTTATTTGGATAAGAAGGATGAGAATAATCGATTTTGTATCCAACTATATCATCATGTTGTATCTAGCATTGACCTTACGGATTTAGATGTACTGGAGGTCGGAAGCGGCCGAGGTGGCGGCGCAGATTATATCAAACGACATTTAAAACCAAAAACAATGGTTGGCGTGGACTTCTCAGAAGATTTGGTAGCATTTTGTAAGCAAAACTATGCTGTTGAGGGGCTTTCTTTCGAAGTTGGCAATGCCGAATCTCTACCTTTTACAGATAACAGTTTTGATGTCGTGGTAAATGTTGAGTCATGCCATGTTTATGTTTCAATGGATGTCTTTCTTGGTCAAGTTAGGCGGGTCCTTCGTAAAGGTGGCTACTTCCTTTTTGCTGATTTTCGGGGTAAAAAGGAGATAGATGTTCTTCGAGAAAAACTACATAATTCAGGATTAACTTTAATCAAAGAGACTGACATAACTCCAAATGTTGTTGAAGCCCTGAATTTAGATAATGAACGAAAGAGTGCTCTGATAAAAAAAAGAATTCATAAACAACTGCTGGTTCAATTGTTCCTTGACTTTACTGGTAGTAAAAGTTCAGGGATTTATAAAGGTTTACAAAGTGGAGAAGTTATTTATCTAAGTTTCGTATTACAAAAACGAACTGATTAATATTTAGTTTTAATCATTGATTAACTAATTATAACCGATTGTAAATTAAGGCCCAACAATGTTCGCTTCAATTGATTTCAAGAAGATGGATCGTAAATTTCCGGAATATATATATATTCAACCAACGCTACGTTGTAATTTAAGATGTAAAATGTGCTTTCAATGGGGACCCGGGGGATATTGTAGGGGAAAGGAGGCTAAATTATTAAAAGAAGAAGTGACTGTTGATAAATGGTGCGAGTTTATTGAGAATATTGCTATCCATAAACCAATAATTGGTATATGGGGAGGTGAACCACTGGTTTATAAAGGTATCGGAGAATTAATGAGATGTGTTAATTCGAAAGGATTAAAAGCTGGTTTAATTACGAACGGTTATTTTTTAGAAAATTATGTTGAAGATATTGTATCTAATATTTATCTGCTTGGTGTTTCTCTTGATGGACCTCAGGAAATTAATGATAAGTTAAGAGGTAAGGGAGTTTTTGTTAAGGTTATAAGAGGATTGGAGAAAATTTTGGAAATAAAAACAAAACAAAAGAGCTCCAGTCCATTTATTGAAGTTTTGTTTTGCGTAACAGAAGATAACTACCGCTATATGTCTCAATTTTATGACTATATAAAGCAGAGATTTAATGCTGACTTTGTTTTTGAATTAGGCTGGTATTTTAATCCTGAAATGAGGCAAAAATACAAGCAAGAAATGAAAGAGCGCTTAAATTGTGAAGCATTTTGTGGTGATGGCTTCGTTAATACCAAACCTGCGGAAATCGATCCAGAAGTAATTAAAAAGGCTATCGATGAGATCGAAAAAAGTAAAGGGGATTCTTATGTATATTTTTTCACCCCCTTGAGAGAGATGAAGAGATTTTTATCTGACCCTGGTTATACCTGTGGTCTTACAAAGTGCCTTGCTCCTGTTAAAAAAGTTGGCATACTTCCTAACGGAGATGTTACGTTCTGCCATGCATGCCCGGATTATATTATTGGTAATGTTTTTAAAGAGAATCTTATTGATATATGGAATGGGGATAGGGCAAATAAATTTAGGAATATATTAAAAGAAAAAGGCCTTTTTTCAATATGCAGTCAATGCCCTAGTTTATATAGCATAACTAGTGGAAAAATATAGCAAGGTGAGAAAAATGAAAGTTTCTGTAGTTATAAATACGTATAACCGTCCGAAATTATTAAAGTTTGCTGGGATTAGTTGTAGTGTTTTCTATATTATTTATTGGTAAACTTACAATGGAACTTGTTCTAACTCTAGAGACTAAATTAGGAAATTAGGTATTATTGTAGACCAACACCAAAAAAGGTAGGGCGCGATGAACGAAACTTTTTTTGCTGGCGTCAAAAGAGAAGAGACTTCTCTTTATTTCTTCGACTGGTCAATGATAAGCGCCAATTTCCCTATTCCTGCTGCTAAGGTGCAGGAAATACTCCCTTCAAAGAAACTAAAACCTGTCCAGTTTATGCCGGGTATGGCAGTGGTTTCTCTGGTCGCTTCGGAGTATCGACGCATTGACCGGCTAAGACCGTATAATGAGTTCGGGATTACAGTTCCCGTTTTGTACAAGGCAACTGACAGCATTCAAGGCCTACCTGGCTATTACGTTTATTATTTACCAGTAACCACTCAAGAGGCATGTGATCATGGGATTAAGGTTTACGGATTCTCTAAGTTTGTGGCCGAGATAAGCTTCGAGGACACAAGGGAAATGCGCTGCTGCCGAGTTCGAGCCAAGGGAAAAGACATCATTACCCTAGAGGTGAAGAAGTTGCCTACAGAATTTCATTCCTGGGATTACTATATCTACACGGTGAAGGACAGACAACTTCTGAGGACATGTATCCCCTCACAAGGGCAAAGTGGCACTAGTGATATTAAAGGAGGTGCTTCATGCACCTTGGGCAGGCACCCTATTGCTGATGAACTGCGGGCTCTGGAGATAAATAAAATTTCAATATGGCACCAGTTTGTACCCCAGATGCAAGCTATAATGTATCTTCCAGGCGAGCATCTGCCACTGTAATGTTAACTTCTTTGTACAAGGCATTGTCTTCATATCAGTTCTAAACTGCGAGAGCTATGGCATATTCGACAATAGCACTGGCGGGGTTGGGACGAATAGAGGAATGTTTTAAGGAAATTGAGAGATTTTTTAGATTTTTTCCTGATAGAGACTCACCTACTTATATTGCGATAGCATTGGGTACAATAGCAGTATATGAGATGACTGGACAATACGTAAAGTATATCTTACATTTAGAGCACGCCAAAGAAGCATTGCAAAATGCAAAGAGTAAATTTCAAGAAGCAGACAGCAAATATTACCTTGATAAAGCAGACAAATTAGAGGCATTATTAAAAGCTTAAAGTTTCTAAATTAATGTTATAGGAAGTTATATTATGGCTCAATGAGTTTATTCCTTACATTTCAAACTGGCAGGGCATTATGCGGATTTTAGTAATCGGCGGGACATCATTTTTTGGGAAGGTCATCGTTGAATTGTTGCTCCAAGCGGGGCATCAAGTCACAATATTTACTCGAGGCAATAAACGACCAGAATTTTGGGACCGTGTGGAACACATCCTTGGTGACCGCACAGACCGTAATAGTTTCCGTCAGAAAGTTTCGAGAAGAACATTTGACGTTGTGATAGACAACATTGCCTACAATGCTGAAGACGTACAAACTGCACTCGAAGTATTACATGATAACATGGGACGATATATATTGACGAGTTCTACAGTAGTCTACCTTTCAGGTACCCTCTCGATGCCTATTTCAGAAGACGATGTTAACCATCAGATAGATAAGTTACCAGATATAGTCGCTGGCTATTATACTGAGCAAGAGATATCAAAGTTGCCAGAAATGCACTCTGGATATACTAAAGCGGGGCCTAATGGAATGGCAGGCTACGTTCTTGGCAAGATTCACGCCGAACGTACGCTGATCGAACAAGATGCAGTACCCTACACAATCATTCGTCCAGCAACTGTAGCAGGACCTGAGGATCCATCTCTCAGGGCTTATTTCTACTTCCAACGCCTCATGGATGGTGGACCGCTCATCTTAAGGAATGGAGGTATCCAATCAATTCAGTTGGCATATTCACGCGATGTTGCACATGGTTATCTTTTGGCATTAAACAGTGAACGCGCTATTAACCAGGTTTATCACCTGGCCCAGCAAGAAACCGTACGTCTTATTGATTGGCTTCATTTAGCTGCCCATTTCCTAGAGGTGAAACCAAAATTTGTCAATATTCCTGCTGAGGTGTTACGTAATAATAGATTTTTTTATCCTGAACCATTGACATTAGTAACCACATTCTTTGTGAACACGCATAAAGCAGAAGTTGACCTGGGGTATAAAACCACACCTCAAGCCACGTGGACGAAGAATACTGTCCATTGGTATAGAGACTTTTACCGTGGTCCTAACTCGATGGGATACGAAAATCGACAAAGGGAAATTGAGTTCGCTCAAATGTACCAACAGGCTACATCGGCTTTGTCGAACAATAAATGATTTCCACAAAAGGATTGGAGAAAAAGATGAGGTCTAAATTTCCAGAATATATATATTCAGCCAACGTTGCGTTGCAATTTAAGGTGTAAAATGTGTTACCAACGGGGGCCTAAAGGATATTGTAGGGGAAAGGAGACTAATTTATCAAAAGAAGAAGTGGGTGTAGCTAAGTGGTGCGAGTTTATTAAGAATATTGCCATCCATAAACCCAAAATTGGTATATGGGGAGGTTGAGCCACTAGTTTATAAAGGTATAAGAGAGTTGATGAGTTATATTAACTGGAAAGGATTGAAAATTGGCATAATTATAAATCCCTTGTTCCTGTTAAAAAAGCTGGTATACTTCCCAACGGAGATGTTACGTTCTGTTATCAGTGTCCGGATTATATTATTGGCAATGTTTTTGAAGAGAGCTTTATCGATATATGGAATGGTGAAAGGGCAAATAAATTTAGAAATATATTAGAAGAAAAAGGGCTTTTTTCAATATGCAGTCAATGTTCGAGTTTATATAGTATAACCAGTAGAAAATTATAACCCAGATAAAAGAATTTTGTTTTAGATATTAACGGTCAAATATTTATTTGAGGTTCTTTAAAATGGCACGAAAACAAACCCAATTAATTGACCGGGTTAAAGATTTTTTAGGCAAGGAATATCTTTCTCTTGAACAGCTATATAAATATCTCCATTCTCACCCGGAACTCTCATCTCAAGAGAAAAATACGTCTGAAAGAATTGCTGAAGAGTTAAGAAAATGTGGTTTCGAAGTAGCTGCGTGGATAGGTGGCTATGGTGTAGTAGGGCTATTTAAAAATGGTACTGGTCCAACTATCATGTTGCGCACTGAAATGGATGCATTGCCTATCGAAGAGAAAACCGGACTTGATTATGCCTCTAAAGTACGTGCAGTAGATACGGATGGTAAAGAAGCTCCAGTGATGCATGCTTGCGGGCATGATATTCATATGACCGTTTTTATTGGAACAGCCCGTTTACTGACATACCTTAAGAATCACTGGAAAGGTACTCTTGTAATGGTTGCTCAGCCAGCGGAGGAAATCGGTAAAGGCGCTAAAGCGATGATTGCAGATGGGCTTTTTACTCGTTTCCCTCATCCTGATTATATAATGGCTTTGCACGTAAGTTCCTATGTCCCATGTGGTAAAGTAGCTTATCTTGAAGAAGGCTCTGCAACAGCCAATGTGGATACTGTAGAAGTAATTATTAGGGGAGTTGGCAGTCATACAGCATATCCTCATCCCGCCAAAGATACAATAGTGATTGCCGCTCAAGTGGTGCTTGCTCTACAAACTATTGTGAGACGTGAAATTTATCCTTTGCATTCCGCAATTATCACAGTGGGATCTATTCATGGAGGCACTAGGTCTAACATTATTCCAAGTGAAGTTCGACTGCAACTTGACTTTCGTTATTTTCACCATTATTTGCGCAATAAAATCATTCAAGCGATTAAACGTATAACTAGAGGAATTGCTCTTGCATCTGGTATCCCTGAAAATCTTATGCCAATAGTCGTTGTAAATGAAGAGTCTTCTGTACCAGGAGTCTATAATGATCCTGAACTTACACGTCGTATAGCGAAAGCACTGGAAGTTGTGTTAGGTAAGGAAAATGTTATTGAAAGCCCATCGGTATTAAGCAGTGACGATTTTGGTCAGTATTGTAAAGTTGAACCGAGGATACCCCTTACTATTTTTTCTTTAGGTGCTAGAGATCCCATTCTACACGAAGAAGACAAAAAAGTTGATAAACCTTTACCTGACTTACACTCACCATATTTTGCACCTTTACCCGAGCCGACGATCAAAACAGGCATAAAAGCGATGATAGCAGCTGTATTGGAATTGATGAAAAAGGATGGAAAAGAAAGATGACAGTTTCAGTAGTTATAAGTACATATAACCGCCCAAGATTATTAAAATCTGCTATAGATAGTATTTTATCTAATATATATCATGATTTTGATTTGGTAATTGTTGATCAGAGTGAGAATAATGATACGAGGAATTTGGTAGAAGAACACATAAGATATGATAGTAGAGTTAGATATATTCATTGCCCAGGAAAGGGAGTGGGTAAAGGCAGAAATGTAGGGATAAAAGAGGCTAAAGGCAGTATTGTAGCAATGACAGATGATGATTGTGTAGTAGCGCAAGATTGGGTTGAGAAGATTGCATCGTTTTTCGATACGCATCCTGATACTGCTGTAATATTTGGAGATGTGATTCCAGGAAAACCATCTCGATCGGGGGTGTTGTGTCCATGGTATAGTTCAGCGAATAGGAAATATGTAGGTGTTTTCTCTATGATGGATATAGTTGGGTTAGGAGCTAATATGGCGATTAGAAGAGAAGTCTTTGAGAGAGTTGGAGATTTTGATGAAAACATAGGACCTGGAGCGCCTATAGGGATAGGTGAAGATTATGATTTTGTGTATAGAACATTGGCTATGGGCTATACAACACGCGATACGAATACAGTTAAAGTCCAACATTATGGCTGGAGGGATTTCCAAGAGGCAATGAGGCTAATAAGAGTTAACCGACAGGGTTTAGCGGCTTTTTTTATAAAACATTTAAGGTGTGGTGATTTTAGGGCCCTCTTGACATTAATAGGGTTCACTTGGAAAACAACTTATTTCACTCTATTTCGAGGACTAACTAAGCCTGCAAATAGAAAACCTATTCAACTTCCCAATGCTTTCTCTGATAGATTATTATTTTTTATAATTTGGATATGTTATCCTTTTATCGACATTGTCTCTGGTATCTTTAAAGCTTTCCAATTTTCTGTTGATAAGAATAAAAAAGTTTTTACTAAGAAATAAGAGAATTTCTTAAGAAAGGGAAGGCCATGAGCGCAAAATGAAAGTATCTGTAATTATACCAACATATGAACGTCCGATATCTTTGAAATCTGCGATAGATAGCGTTTTATCTAACACCTATCCTGATTTCGACTTGGTAATTGTTGATCAGAGTGAGAATGATGAGACTAAAAATCTAGTAAATGAATATGCAAGACATGATAATAGAATAAAATATCTTCGTTCAGAAAAAGGGAAAGCAAGGGCAGCAAATAAAGGGGTAAGAAATTCTGATGGAGAGATTATTGCTTTAACCGATGATGACTGTAGAGTTTTCCCAAACTGGATTGAAAATATTGTATCAGTATTTGAAAAATATAGAAATGCTGATATCATTTTTGGTAATGTTGCAGTAGCAGATGGAACAGATCCCTTAGACGGAATCAATCCCCTAAGGGGGAGTTACTCCTTATCACTATGCAAAAAATTTGTGGTTTACTGGTCCGTGTTCAATGGGAAGGAGGTTTTTAGGAATTGGCGCCAATATGGCATTTAGGAGAGAGGCATTTGGGAAGATTTGGGGGTTTGATGAGTACTTTGGGCCAGGTAATTCTATCCCAGCTGGTGAGGATTGGGATTTTGCTTATAGGGCTTTGAGAAGTGGATTAAAGATATTCGAGCCTACTTCAGTTGAAGTAGTGCATTACGGATATCGTAATTTCAAAGGAACTGTCGACCTTTTTAAAGGTTATGAACTTGGTACCGCAGCCTTTTTGTGCAAAAATTTTCGTTGTGGAGATGTGGCTGCTGCTTGGGTAGGACTAAGTGTTACTATTCTAAAGACTTTTGAGTGGGTAAAATTTGCTTTGTGTCGAAAATTGCCCGAAACGCCCAGAATAATATTCATTTTTTATGTTATCTACTTTTCTGTCATCTACGGACAATATCTTCAGTATCTGCTGGGTATTTATGAAACAATGAGATATAAAGTAGACAAAAAGAGATGTCTCTTTGTATCCAAGGACAATTAGATTTTAGGAGATTATTGCAAGGATGAAGGTATCAGTAATTGTATGTACATATAATCGTGCAGGACCTTTAAAATCTGCGATAGATAGCATTTTATCCAATTCTTATCCTGATTTTGAGCTTGTGATTGTTGACCAGAGCGATAAAGATGAAACCAAAAAATTAGTTCAGAAATATATCTCTGAAAAACCACATATTAGATATCTATGGTCGCAAAGAGGTAAATCCAGAGCCCTTAATTTAGGGGTAAGAGAAGCTAAGGGAGAAATTATTGCCTTTACTGATGATGACTGTGTTGTCTCAGAAGATTGGCTTGAAAAGATAGCTGCTACATTTGATAGAATTACTACAGATTCAATAGTAGTTTTTGGCAGTGTAAAGATTGCTAAACATGACGAAAGAAGAGGATTCATTCTTGGTAATAAAATACGATATGCTGAATTTAAAGGACCTCTTTCTTTAAAGAAGGTAGGTTTGTTAGGAATTGTGGGTATGAATATGGTTGTAAGGAAGAACTTTTTTGAAAAGGTTGGATATTTTGATGAAATCTTAGGCCCAGGGGGAGAGCTGAAAGCAGTTGAAGAAGGCGATATTACTTACAGGGCACTAAAAAAAGGATTTAAGATAATCCATGTTCCTACAATAGAAGTAGAGCATCATGGTTTTAGAACTTGGAAAGAGGGAAAATTACTGTTCGAGCATTATATAATTGGAACGGTTGGTACATTTTGCAAGCATATTCGATGTATGGATTTTGATGCGCTGCTATTACTTTTAGTTTCATTTTTTTATGATTTGGTCGAAGACACTAAACTACTTGTTACTCTAAGACCGAGCTTTTTTGCATTGTTGTACGATTTACTCTTTATGTACGGGATCTATTTTGTCTCTTTTTTAAAAGGGATAATTAAGAGTATGAAATTTGTTATTGATAAAAAGAATATGATATACCTGGTGGAAATTTAATTCTTAGTAAAACTTTGTTCGATTATAAATATTTATTTGTTATAGAATGAACCCTCAATAAGCTGATTTAAGAACTAGCTCTTTGACAATTAAACAGGGAAAAATTGCTCGATTTTGAACTGAATTTAGGCTGTGAATGATAGTAGAAGGTCTTCGGGGCTGGCGGCAGATGACAATTTTGTAAGGTTTCTTAAGAGTTGGAGGCGAAGGGATAGAGCTCTGCCTTGACCTCTGGTTTTTCTGATTTCAAAGGTGGTGGGAAGGGAAGAGATATATAAAGGTGTATCTCATTTTCTCTGGATGACAGGGAGGGATCTTCTTCGACTGTAAATTCTCATAGGCCTTCTGGGATTTGGAATAGATAAGCTTACGCAAAGAAAGGGTAATCCTGGCCACAAAGGAGACAAACCTCTTCAACAACACAACAATACAGCTCAACTGAGCCAAGATGCCGAATCTCTCCTTTCCCATAACCCTGGGATGGTGAAGGATATCCAGGTCACTCTTAGCGGTAGAGTTAGTGCGTTCTGAGGCGGGTCTTAAGTTACGGATTTTCTTCCAGCGAGAGGAACCCCGAGGGATTTCGCAGAGCAGCCGGGGATTATCGGCGATAGGCACATGAGTAGAGAAACCCAGAGGGCGAAAGAGGTATTGGCAATCAGGGATAGGCTCAGGTACGCTGCCTGAATGAGAAGATAGACATTGTTTAGCACAGAGAAAGGAAAGTCTCTTATCTTTTTTATCATAGCCATTGGGTCTGCAAGTAGCCTTACAGGGAGCAAATGGCCAGCCGTTGTGGTCATAGCCTCTGTTAAAGAGAACATCTTGAGATAGGTGTTCATTTCTTATGTTGTAATCGAAGATAGGGATAGAGTCTTCAGAGCGAGAGTAGTTGTAGTTAGGGATATGATCAAATCCTGTATCCCCTATATCGATGTAAGTGTTAAGTGTAGGGTGATTGAATTTGATCTGGAATCGTGAGGAGATGAAGTGGCTACCGTCTGAATCTGAGGCAGGAGTGGAGATACAGGCTACAGGCAATTCTATTCCCACTTCAGGTTCGATAGAGGTAGTGATGACCACCTTGAAGCCGAAGACTTTTTCCTTTTTATTGGGGTTATATTTACTTCGTCGGTAACCGATCCTGGCATCTAAGTCAGCAGGTACCTTAGGACAGCGGACATAGAAGGGATTATTTTCGAGGTCGAGCTTAACCCCGGAGATATTAGACCTTAGAGGTAGGAGCATAAGGTTAGCCTTAGATAATTCCTCCTCGATGCCGAGGAGTTTAGCAGTTTGATCTTTCTCATTGAGAAGTTCAGAGTTAAAAGGGACCAATTTATAGGCTATAATCTCGATAGAGGGTGGGTTAACATCTTTGGGCAAAGAGTCCTTTTTTGGGCATTTAACAAAGGCTCTCTTTTCTTTGCCGATAGGGATATTTTCAGGGTTTTGAAGGAGTTTTAAGATTTTTCTTCGTATCTCTGAGATGAGGTCACGGTTAAGGGGGATATGCTTGCAGTCTTGACAGGCATAGTTACAACTTCTATAACGAGCGAAAGTAGGGACCAGAGTGCCATCGTGGGAGAGGATTCTTGCGGTGATGATATCTAAGAGCCTTAAGACCTCCACCAGGACATGGAAGATGGCATTATAGCGGTTCTCACCGATACGGGCTCTGAAGTTGGAGAAATCCGCCTCACAAGGGATACGTTGTTCACAGATACCGCATAGGTTCTATAAGGGTGACCACTAAACCTATGGGAAAGGATGTTACAGAACTCCTTCATAGAAAATAGGCCCTCAATGAAACGAAAGATATCACATAAAAACAGTGAGACAGGGTCAAAGCACCTGCCACCTTCTCTGGAGTAGGCATCAGCGACAAGGGAGCGAACGAAGGAGAAATCTATAAGGGAGGTAACGAGTCTTGCCTTGTTGAAGTAACCATTGGAGAAAATCTTTACCTTCCGGTTGACATAAGAATACCAGGAAAGCATCTGCTCTTTTGGTTTAGGAAAGGGTGAAGAATATCGTAAGTTGATAGAAATATTGATAGAGTTAAGTTTTTTGAAGATGTGCTTAAGAGAGAAACAAGACAGGTCTTTAATCATAGTAACACCTCCGTGGTAGTAGAGCGGTTAATCCGCCAAGCAAATATTGACGGAAGAGGGATTAAATAGCCCTCTAATTCCACCACGGAGGTTGCGGAACCTCCGCATAAAATTTAGAAAAAGTCAAGTGTTTTTTTTGAGATTTTTGAGGAATTTTTAGACGAGAAATTTTGGAAAAGGTGGGTTGAAATGGAAATTAGGTGGGTTGGAAGTATAATGTTTTTGACGAAAGTTAGTTCTTAAATAGGCTAAAATAACCAAAAGATAATATTCTATAATAAGGCTTTTCAAGTGCGAAATAGCAATTAACCTTACAAAGAGCTCTTGAAAGTCTTCATGCGGATCCAATAAAGTAGAGCCATCAGCAAAAATGAAAGTATCTGTAATTATACCAACATATGAACGTCCGATATCCTTGAAATCTGCGATAGATAGCGTTTTATCCAGTACTTATTCTAATTTTGATTTGACGATTGTTGATCAGAGTGAGAATGATGAGACTAAAAATTTAGTAAATGAATATGCAAGATACGATAATAGAATAAAATATCTTCGTTCAGAAAAAGGGAAAGCAAGGGCAGTAAATAAAGGGATAGGAAATTCTGATGGAGAGATTATTGCTTTAACCGATGATGACTGCAAAGCTTTTCCCAACTGGATTGAAAATATTGTGTCTGTATTTGAAAAATATAGGAATGCTGACATCATTTTTGGCAATGTTGCAGTACCGGATGGAACTAATTCCTTAGAGGGAATTATTCCTTATCACGATGCAAAAAATTTGTGGTTTATTGGCCCCTGGTCAATGGGAAGGCGGTTTTTAGGAATTGGCGCCAATATGGCATTTAGGAGGGAGGCATTTGGGAAGATTTGGGGGTTTGATGAGTACCTTGGACCAGGTGCTGCTCTCCCAGCTTCCGTGGATTGGGATTTTGCTTATAGGGCTTTGAGGAATGGGTTAAAGATATTTGAGTCTTCTTCTTTTGGTGTAGTGCATTACGGGTTTCGCAATTCTAAAGAATCAATCAAACTCCTTAAAGATTACGAATTGACCACTGCAGCCTTTTTCTGCAAAAATTTTCGTTGTGGGGATATTACTGCTGCTTGGGTAGGACTAAGTATTGCTGTTTTAAAGACTTTTGAGCGGATTAAATTTGCTTTGTGTCGAAAATTGTCTAAAACATCCAGAATAATATTCATTTTTAAAATCATCTGCTTTTATGTTATCTACGGACAATATCTTCAGTATCTCCTGGGTATTTACAAGGCAATGAAATATAATGTTGATAAAAAGAGATGTCTCTTTGTATCCAAGGACAATTAGATTTTAGTAGGTCATTGCAAGGATGAAGGTATCAGCAATTGTATGGACATATAATCGTGCAGGACTTTTAAAATCTGCGATAGATAGCATTTTATCCAATTCTTATCCTGATTTTGAGCTGGTGATTGTTGACCAGAGTGAAAATAATGAAACTAAAAATTTAATAAATGAATATACAAGACATGATAATAGAATAAGATATCTTCGCTCAGAAAAAGGGAAATCAAGAGCTTTAAATTTAGGGATAAAAGAAACTAAAGGAGAGATTATTGCACTAACGGACGATGATTGTACAGTTTCACAAAATTGGATTGAAAAGATTGTATCAGTTTTTGAATTGCATCCCGATGCTGCTATAGTATTCGGTGATGTAGTTCCAGGGGAACACGATCCATCAAAGGAAGTTATACCTTGCTGTCGATCAAGAAACAGAAAATATTTAGGCGCTCTATCGATGAAAAAAGGAATAGGGATGGGTGCTAATATGTCTGTTAAAAGATGGGTATTTGAGAAAGTTGGATATTTTGATGAAAACCTGGGTGCTGGTGCTTGTTTAAGGGCTTCTAATGATTGGGATTTTGCATACAGAACATTAGCTAAGGGTTATTCAATATATGATACAAATTTAGTAAAAGCCCAACATAATGGTAGGAGAAATTTTGCAGAAGCTAAAAAACTATGGAAAAGATATCAAATTTCTACAACAGCCTTTCTTGTAAAAAATTTAAGATGCGGTGATTTTACTGCCCCCTTAGTGTTAATAGGCACAGCTTGGATGAAATTTTATGAATTAGTTTGGTCAGCCCAATTTGTATTTAAGTCTAAATCGTCCTTGAGGATTTTTAAACTCAAATTAGATAAATGTTTATATTGTATACTTAGTATTTACAAGTTATTGATATGGACCTTCATTGGTATTTTGAAGTCTTTTCAATATTTTTTGGATAGGGATAAAAGACTTTTTATTGAGAAATAGAAAATGAGAAAATTATCCAATGGTAGATTAATCCTCATAGGCTCATCATCTATAGGAATGGGTGCAACTTTTACTTTGATTGGAGTCATAATTCCCCTATTTCTTTCATTATTCACTGAAAGCAAGACCGCCATCGGTGCAATAATGGCTTTGGGCCCTTTAGTTGGGATAGTGGCATTTCCTTTAGCGGCTTCCTATAGTGATAAAATTTCAACACCTATAGGAAAAAGAACGCCTTTTATATTGGTCGGTATTATTATTGCTATCTTTTCTATTTTGTTATGTAGTCAGTCCACTAAATTAATCTCAATTATATTTTATTTAGTAGGGATTTGGATTGGGATAAATCTTGTTCAGGGTCCGAAGTTCCCCCTTATATCTGATATTGTAGGAATTGGCCAAAGAGGAAAAGCGTTCGGTTTTTTAACATTTTTCTGGGTTATCGGGGCTTTATTAATAAACTCAGTGGGCGGAGTATTGTATGGTATAAATAAATCGTTTGTATTCTATTTTGCTGCTCTGCTTTTATTGCTTACTGGTATTGTTATCTTGAATATAAAAGAACCCTCTTGGAGTGTAGATTTTAAAGAGAAAGTTAAAGCTAAACACATAGAAAAAATTAGATTTAAGATGAAATTACGCACCCATCTCGCAGAATTACTTGTGGAAAAAGAACCAATAAAATTTATAGCTTTGGTGTTCTTATTTATGATTGCGACTGGTTTAATTTTACCCTTTATACCCCTTTTTTTTAAAGATGTTTTGAACGTTCCAGATTCTAAGATTCCGTTGTTGTTAGCTATACCTATTTTGCTCGGCTTGCCAGCAACAATCGTATACGGACATTTAGTCGATAAATTTGATGCCAAGAAAATCCTTTATATTAGTGTAATTTTCCAGATTATTGTCGTATTAGGTTTCGCCTTTGTTAAAAATGTTACTCAAGCAATCGCTCTTATGATTTTTGCTGCCGTATTCAGTGGCAGTAGTGTTTTAGTAGAGACTGTATTTTCGAATATTATACCGTCTTCTCAAAAAGGGGAATTTTGGGGATTAAGGCATATCTTCACTAATATTGCTTGGTTCATAGCACTCCCTTTAGGTGGATTTCTTATCGATTCTCTTAATTACAGGGTGGTTTTTTTGATAGTTGGATTATTTTTGGCATCTTTGACGTTTTTAATTAGGTTTGTAAATGTGTCTGGTTATACCTTTGATACTATCGCTCGTTTGATTGATTCTTTAGCATCAAGAGATAGATATTCTCGACAACACTATAGGGAAAGCAGTATG
>Ga0114930_10002859_pt1 | contig 15431 bp, 10 predicted proteins | sample AnhtaG_FD_87300 | JGI IMG/M metagenome (GOLD analysis project Ga0114930, IMG submission 87300) | Deep subsurface microbial communities from Anholt, Denmark to uncover new lineages of life (NeLLi) - Anholt_01485 metaG | ecosystem: Environmental > Aquatic > Marine > Oceanic > Sediment | place... | reverse complement strand
TATTCGTTTCCGTTCTGCAAGAGCGTGCTGATGCTCTATTTCAACAAGACCGTACTGGCCGAGGCCGGCATTGAGGCGCCGCCGCAAACGTGGGACGAGTTCCTGGCGCAGTGTCGGCGGGTCAAGGCCAAGACGGGCCACCCGGCCTACGCCGTGTCCGTGGACCCCTCGACGATCGCGGGGATGATCTTCAGCATGGGCGGCGAGGTGGCCGCCGGGCGGGAAACGCTGTTCGATTCGCCCGCGGCGCTCAAGACCTTCGGGCTGCTCGAGACCCTGGCCAAGGAGAAACTCGCCTACCAGATTGCGCCGCGGGGCTACGACGACGAGGTCGCCCTGGCCCAGGGCGACGTGGCCTTCATCATGCGTTCGAGCTCGGGGCGGACCCACGTGACGCGGCTCATGAATGATCTCGACAAATGGGGCATGACGCGCATCCCGCAAGCCGACCCCGAGCAGCCCCGTACCGTCCTCTACGGCCCGAACATCTGTGTGTTCAACACCACGCCGGAGCAGCAGCGGGCGGCGTGGGAGTTTGTGAAGTTCTTCACCTGTGCCGAGTCCGGCGTGCGGTGGGCCTTGGGAACCGGCTATCTCCCGATCCGCAAGTCGGCCGCCAAGGACCCGGCGATACAGGCATTCTGGGCCGAATGGCCGCACAACCGCGCGGCCTTCGACTGCCTGCCCTTTGCGAAGTCAGAGCCGAATCTGGCTGGGTGGCAGGAGGTGCGCGGTCTTGTTGACGTGGCTGAGACGGAGATTCTGACCGGGCTCAAGCCGGCCGCGCAGGCCGCCGCGGACCTGAAACGGAAAGCCGACGCCGTATTGGCGCGTCCGTAGCCCGGGGCGTCTACAGATGGCCGTCGTGTTCTTCGGCGAAGTCTTCGAGGGCTTCTTCGATCTGGGTGCGATGGTCCTTCTCGAGGAGTTCGCGGTCGGCCTTGCGGCGGAACAGCTTGCGGCGTTCGTGCGCGAGGGAGAACGGCCTGCCGATGGCGTTCCGGCGGTCGCTTCCAGACCGGCGGTCCCGGCCCCAGCGGCCGTACTTGTCCTTGTAGTATCCTTCGCGGATATCCCCGTTTCCCATGACCCTCCCTCTTACACGCGTTGCCTCGCACGTCGACCTTAGGGCGCAGTATAGGCCCCGGCCCAGGTTACGTCAAGCGCCGGTTCCATTGGGTTGCCGGCGGGTGCTATACTGCGCGTTCACTGTGCGTATGCCGCGGAAGCGAGACATCGGTCAGGAAGGAACAAGCATGACGGACGAGATCAAGAGCACCAACATCACGTGGCACGAGGGCGACATCACCCGAGACGACCGGGAGCGGCTCAACGGCCACAAGGCCGTGGTAGTGTGGTTTACGGGGCTTTCCGGGTCGGGCAAGTCGACCCTGGCCCGGGCCGTCGAGCAGCGGCTGTTCGAGAAAGGCGGTCACGCCTTTGTGCTTGATGGCGACAACATCCGCCACGGCCTCAACAAGAACCTCGGGTTCTCACCCGAGGACCGCGAGGAGAACATCCGGCGAATCGGCGAGGTGGCCAACGTCTTCATGGACGCCGGATTCGTTGCGATGACGGCCTTCATCTCTCCGTATCGCGTCGACCGGGACAAGGCGCGCGCCGTGGCCGGGGGCAACTTCCTCGAGGTGTTCGTGAAGGCCGACCTGTCCGTGTGCGAGGAGCGCGACACCAAGGGCCTATACCAGAAGGCCCGCGCCGGGGAGCTCAAGGAGTTCACCGGCATCTCCGCCCCCTACGAAGAGCCCCTCAATCCGGAGCTCGTGGTCGATACCGGCGTCGAGACACTCGAGGAATCGACGCAGGAGGTGATGGCCCTGCTCCAAGCGCGCGGCATCATCGACTGACCCGTCCAGACAGCGCGAGGGACACGCTCACCCAAGGACTGTCCGCTTCTCCGTGTCATTGCGAGCAAAGCGAAGCAATCCCCCCGGGTCAACGCCAGAACCGTCTCCCGCACGGCATGCGAGGGGATTGCTTCGCTTTGCTCGCAATGACACGGAGGGTGTGAGATACGCGCGTTAGACCTCGACGCCGAGAACGCCCTTGAACGCGAAACCGAACGCGATGGAGAGCACGAAGAAGAGTACGAGCCAGTGGATGACGAAGCCGAAGACGGTAACGTCGAGGTCGGGGTAGTTCACGGTGACGGACTCGATCATCAACGAGGACAAGAGTGGCTTCTCGCCGGGGTAGAGGAGGTTCTGGGTGATGCCGCCCCCTGTTCGTAGCGGCGATACGGATGTCCAGCCGCCCCCTACGACCAGCTCCTTTTCGACCACCTCATCGCCCAACCGGACCTTCACGGCGTAACGTCCTGCCTTGCCGGCGCGTATGCGCCAAGCCACTTCCCGCTCTGAAGGGATGCGTACCGGCGGCGTTTCAACGGTGAATCCTGGCGAGGCGTCGAGCGCAATGCCTTTACGGAGCGCCGAAGCGTCCCGCACCCGGACCTTGAGGACCGTGGTTTCGCCGGGGGCCAGGGGCCGCACAGAGAAGCGGAGGTTCAGTTGGATCATGATCAGCAACACGGGCACGATCATGATCAACATGGGGACCAGGGAGTGCTTCATGTACCGCAACGTGTCGATCAGAATGGTCCCTTGCAGCCGCAGCAGCACGCCGATGTCGTCTTGAAACAGGCGTACGCCGATCAGGTTGCCGCGGATCCTATCCCGGATGCGCTTGATGGCGTCTTGGTTCGAGACCTTCCCGAATATCCAAAGCATGACGATGCCCGCGACAAACGATATGAAGAGGATGGGCCAAATGGGGGCCAGCGATTTGAATGGCCACACGAGGACGTCGAACAACCCTGTCAAGACAATGTCGAGAATCTTCACCAATCCGCTCATGTCTGCTCTATGTCTCGCCTCGTTGCGACCAAAGCAAGTCCTTCCTTTCTTAGCGCCGGGTCCCCGTTAGGACAGATAGCCAAGACCTTTCAATCGCTTCTTGATCTCCTCTTCCGAGTCCGCCTCCTCCAATTGGGCGAGCTCTTTCTCGAGGGCGTGAGCAATGAATTCCTCCACCGACGAGTACCCGGCGATATCGGCGAACTTCCGGACTCGCTCGAGTAGGTCCTTGTCCAGCTTGATCCTCGAACCGAACATCTTCCGTTACCCTCCTCTATTCCTCGCATGGCACGGTCAAGCGCCCCACCAATCTCTTGTCTCCTGGTCAGTCTGGTCGCCCTAGTTCGACGAGATGCAGTCTTTGCCTATCATCTCGGGCAGGGGGGCTATTCCATATTCGTCGAGAACGGAAACCGTCAGGTCATGGAGCGCCGGCCTATCGAGCGTGATCAGTCTGTTGGTGAACAGCACGCCGGGAACCAGGCGGTAGTCTAGGGAATGGTCTGCGCTCCACTCGTCGTTGTTGTCCACGAACACCTCGGTCGGGAACTCGCCGAGCCCGCTTTCCGCCGTGGTCCGGTAGCCTCGATTGTACCCGACGATGATGTCCGGCCCGATGTCCGGCTTCGGATTACGGAAGTCGCGGCGCGTCTGGACCACCAAGGTGACCGCGTTGTTGCCGTTGCGCGGATCGACCATGGCCAACAGGTCCTTCTCGATGTCGTCAAGCAGCACCTTGTAGGGCTTGCCGGGTTCGACGATGCCGTTGGTCTCACGTCCCTTGAGGTTGACATAGAGCCCGTTTAGGCCAAGGGCGTAGGCCCGTGTCCGGGTCCAGTCCACGTTGCCGAACATGGGCAGCTCGCCTTGTATGGACGGGTTCTTCAGTACGACGTACCCCTTCTCGAGCAGCCACGTGTTCAGATTGACCCCCCAGTAGAACGGTGCGAATCCGTGGTCGGACATGACGATGAGGGTCGTATGGTCATCGACCGCCTGAAGCACGCGTCCCATGGTTTCATCGATCTCGCTATACACCGTCTTGAGGCCGTCGCCAAGGCCCCCCTCGGCATGGTAGAACGGGTGCTTCTTGTCCATGCAATGCCAGAGCATATGGCTGCACTGGTCCAGGCTCGAGAAGTAGAAGAACAAGAGGCCCTCGTGGAAGTTGTCCAGGAAATAGTCCAGCGCCCGGGTGCGTTCGCGGAGCACGAAGTGGGCCTGCTCCCAGAATTCGTTGCCCGAGAAGACCTCGCCCGAGAAGGCCTTGGTGTCTTCGGGGAGCTCTTGTGTGTAGAACGGGCCCAGGGCCTGGGCCAACTCATGGCTCCAGTCATCGGGCGTCGAGAGGGGCATTGCCGGGTCATCGGGGTTGATCTGAAGAGGAGACAGGTACAGCTTAAAATTGGGGTACACTTCTTGAAGATAGAACCGGCCGATCGCGTTCACGGCTGCCACATAGGGGATCATGTCGAAGTCAAAGCGGATCCAATCGCTCCACTCGCCCTGCTCGAGGACGATTTCCGTCTCATCAACCACGATCATGGCCGTCTTGTTCTCACGGTCGATATAGACCTTGATCTCGAGTTCGGTGTCAGGGCTTTCGTACTCGACTTCGTCTGAGCCCTTGGGCTGGTCCTCCTTCGGGAACCGGCGGAACCCATTCGGCGGTCCGACAATCTTGGCGGTCACGACGTCTTTCACAACCCGCGTTCGCGACACGATGCCGCCGGACATGTTCTTCCAGTCCGGCGGCGGCGCATTCGAGAAATACTGAAACGTACCGGGCGTGCCCAGAATGTCCGGCGTGCCCATTCCGGAGAAAGATCGGCCAGGCGATTCGGCGGGTGGAAAATTGACCGGCATACGGAAGATCGTGGTGGGAATGCCGTTCTCCTCGAGGATCTGCCAGAAGGCCTTGCCCCTGCGCAGGAGCTTCACTTCGCCCCCCGACAACGGTATCTCCCACGTACCTATCTTGAGGGACTTGCTCGCCGGAAGGGCCTCCGACATGGAAAGATACGGTTCGAGGGTCTCGGGCTTTCGGTGCACGAAATCGTAGATCCCATGCCCGGACGGATCCATGCCGGTGATGAAGGTGGACCACGCGACGGGGCTCTGCGGCGGCATGGACGTCTGGAGCGGGCGGAAGTCGCCCTCCTTCTTGAGTCGCTCGAAGTTCGGCATCCGCCCTTCATCGATGAATTGCTGAAGCAGGCGCGGGTCCATGCCGTCTACGCCTATGATCAGCACCTTCCTGGCAGGTTCGGCCGCGTCCGCGGCCATGGCGACAAGACTCAACAGCACGGCCACGCCGACCCGCGACAGGAACAGACTGCGCGACAAAGGCCTCGACACGTTCGTGTTCTCCCTAGAGATGGACCATGCCCATCTATCCGGCGGCGGCTTCTTCTGCCGGGGTCTGCTCGACCTTCTCGGCTTCCTGCACTCCGGCCTCGCGTCCTTCGGGCGCCAAGAGCGACTGCCCATCGAAATAGGCCGGGACGGGTACGCCGAAGAAGTCCAGTGCGGTAGGCGCGATGTCAGTGATGTGTGGGTTGTCACGTTGGAATCTCACGTTTGAGAACAAGATGCCGGGCACGTCGGGCGGGTTGAGGTTGTGGTCGCCGCTCCAGGGCCGCACGTTATCGACAATCACTTCGTCGGTGAAGCCGCCGGTCACCGATTCCCACGATACGCGATATCCCACGCGGAACCCCGCGATCAGGTCCGGGGCGTCATCGACGTAGGGCCCGCTGTACACCCGCGCCGTGTCGTACACCTTCCGCACGGGCGCAAGCTGATCGACGTCGTCATAGAGCGCCTCGAGGCCCTCCGTGATTTCCTTCTTGACCCGCTCGGCCTCTTCGCCCGGCTCGACGATCCCGTTGGCTTCGCGTCCTGCCACATTGAGGTAGATGCCTCCGAATCCAACGGCGTAGGCCTTCGTCTTCGACCAGTCCACGTCCGCGAACATGTCGCCGCCCGTGCGCTCTTCCTTGAGCGCCATGAACCCGTTCTTGCACAGCCACGTGTTGAGGTTCACGCCGCGTCTGAACGGCTTGAAGCCGTGGTCGGACATGACCATCAGGACGTCGTCTTTGCCGACGCGCTCCATCACGCGGCCGAGCAGGTCGTCCATATCGACATATAGTTTCTTGATGGCGTCGCGGTGCGTCTCGTTGTCTCTGCCCCGATTGGCAGGATGGTCCTCGTCGAGATGCCGGAAGAACATGTGCTGGATGCGGTCGGTGATGTCGAACACGCACGCAACCAGACCCCTCCTCGTCTTGTCCATGGCGTCGAAGAACATGCGTTCCCGTTCTTCGTGGATGAGATAGGTCTGCTTGAGGAAGACGTCTTCGCTGATGACGCCCTCGTTGAGCCCTGAGGTGTCTTCCGCCACGCCCAAGGTGGCGTACGGGCCGAGGGTTTTCGCCAGATAGATGGCGTAGGTGAAGGGATGCGAAATCGGTAGGGCGGGCTTGTTGGGGTCGATCTGAATGGGCGTCACATACAGCCTGAGGTGCGGCGAGGTCTCGAGCAGACAGAAGCGCGCCAACCCGCGCACCTTGATCCCGAGGCCGGGTTTGAAATCGAGGTGGACCCAGGGCGTGTAGTCGTTCAGCGGCAGCGGATACGCATGCTTGTTGATAATGAGTTCCGTATCCCCATTGCCTTCGCGCACCTTCACCTCGAAAGGGATGGTTATCTCCTCGCCGCTCTTCAACAGGGGGTTCTCGGGGCCGGAGAGCGCGCCTTTCGCGGTCCCATTCGAGTATTCGAGGGGGAGTTGGACGCCGCTTGTCAGCTCTCTCTTCTCGTCAGGGTCGCTCGTGTAGTAGAAGAACGTGCCCTGGCTGCCTTTGAGGTCGGGGACGCACATGGCCGACAGCATCACGCCGTGGAACTTCTCCGGCGGAAACGTGATGGGCACTCGGAGAATGGTGCTGAAAACCCCATGGTCACCCAGTATCTTCCAGAATGGCTGGCTCTTGCGTCCCAGGTCGATCCGGGGTTTCCCGATAGGCAACTGGTACTTGCCAAGAGAAAGCGTCTTGTCCGTTGCCCTCACCTGCGCGCTGGAAAGCTCCGGCAGGTGCGATTTCCGGTTCGGGACCAGGAAGTCGAAGATCTTGTGCCGGCCCGGATTGCAGCCCGTTTGGAAGCACGACCACGCGACGGGCGATTCCGCCAGCAGAGACGTCCCGAGGTGGTGATACGAGCCTTGGTCCCGGAGCTTCACGAAGTTGGGCATCAACCCCTCGTTCATGAAGCGTTCCGTGAGGGTGGGTTCTTGCCCATCAAGACCGACGATGATGACCCTCTTGCAGCGGCTCTTGGCGAGGGCCCTCCTTCCCCGGAAGGTCCGCAACGCCCACTTGAAGGGCCAGGTCAACAGCGTCACGAAGGCCAACACAAACGTGATGAAGAGGATGAAGAAGGAGGAGACAAAGGCGAACCCGGCGCCAGGTCCGATGTAGGCGTGCGCGGCGCCGGACAGCAACAGGGCCGCCACGAACAGACCGAAGGCCACTGCCGGTTCTCGATGTCCCTTAACCTTCATTCCCCGGTTGCCTCAGCCGTGTCAGGACCCGCGTCTGCATTGTCTTGGTCCGGCGCCTTGCGATTGCGATACAGCCGCTTCTCAACGGCTGCGGCCATGGCCGATACGTCGAGGTGGCCGCCGAGGAAATCGTTGACCTTGCGTGCGTGTCCTATCGGGTCTTGAATGACTTTGTCGTACTGTATCTCGATGACGTCGAAGTTCTTGCGGTACCGGAAGAAGAACTCCACGTCTTTCAGGTGCTTCTGATAGGACGCCTTCATATCCTCGTCGCTGGTCTTGTTTGTCTCATTGCGCCTCTCCAGCATCCGCTCCTGCGAGGCCAACACCTCGTCCAGATGGCGGCGCATGAAGATGATCTTGTAATCAAACTCGCCGGGCAAGTCCTTCAGAAGCGACGAGATCACTTTGATGGTCTTGCCTCGCGCCTCGCCGAGCCACGACTTGTCTCCCCCTTTGTCGAGGTCCTTAACGCGCTCGAGTTCGAAGTAGCCGCGCGGGTTGTCCTCGTCGCGCTCCCGGATGTTGTCGCTCAGCACTTCCAGGCCGCCGGATTCGAGCATGCGCATCATCATCGACGTTCCCGATCGGGGCAAGCCCGACACGACCACAATGGGTTTGCCGCAGCGGATGCGTCTGAAAAGCGAGTGTAGGGCTGTCGTCATCGTATTCCCTTGATCCTGCTTAGAGATACCCCAGACCTTGAAGCCGCTCGAGTTCCTCCGGCGAAGCGCCCGACGTCGATGCCGCGCCAGAAGACAACCTTCCCGAGAGCGCCCGCTCGCGCCAACCCGCCAGCTCCGTGCTCAGGCGCTTGACACGATCGGCGTTCTCGGCGGCCACGTTTGCCTGGTCCAACGGGTCTTCGCGGTGGTTGTACAGTTCGAATTCCGGTTGCCCCTCGAGCCGCTGGGTGTTGTGGACCAGCTTCCATCCGTCCATGATGATGGCGTAAGACTCGCACTCGCCGTTCGCGGCGAGGCCACTGGCGGGCTTCTCGGTCACGGCCGGACCGCCCGCCCAACCGGAGGCCGACGCGGAATCGGGCGTCGCCAGGAGCGGCAACAGACTTGTTCCCTGGGTGTTCTCCGGCAATTCAAGGCCACTCATTTCCAGGAGCGTAGGCATCAGGTCGATCGTCTGGACCGTGGTCTCGACCACGTGTCCGGCCGGAATAGCGCCGGGTCCCATGAGCAGCAGCGGCACGTTGGCCAGCTCGCCGTAGACGCTGCGACCCTGGAAGGCTTCTCCGTGCTCGAGGAAGTCCTGGCCGTGAGCGCCCACGAAGGCCACGACCGTTTTCTCGGTGAGCCCCAGTTTCCCAAGGCCCTCGAGAAGTCGGCCGAACTCCATGTCCATGTCGCGGATCGCGTCGTCATAGCGGTCGCGGCTCGGCGCCTCCTTCTCCTCTCGATACGGATCGTCAGGCTCGAAGACGTGAAGGAAGACGAAGAACGGCGTCTCTCGATGGTCCTCGAGCCAGGGCAACAGCCGGTCCACGTATTCCGTTGTGTGCGTCGAGGGCTTCTCGCCATCGAGGGAATCGGATTCATGCAGCGTCTCGAAGCCCTGGTGCAGGTTCGCAGACTGGCCCGTACTTGGCGTCGACGACATGGACAACGTCGCGTAGCCGGCCTCGCGGTAGATCTCCGCCAGCGTTTGGGCCGCACTCGGCAGCCGGTCGGTAACGTCGCGGACCGTGTGGGCGGTCGGGTACAAGGAAGTCAGGATGGATGGAGCCGAGGCCTTTGTCCACGGTGCCTGGGAAACACAATCCCGGAACAACGCGCCTTGCGACGCCATGCGCGCCAGCACCGGCGCCGTTTCCCCTCCGTAGCCGTAGACGCCCAGGTGGTCCCGGCGCAGGGCGCCGGCCATGATAAGAATGACGCCCTGGGGCGGCTCCGCCGCGTTCGCCGGCCTCGATGGCGACATGGCCGGGCTCGCGCCGCTATTGCGCAGGACGGGGTTGCCCCAGAAGCCCACCGCGCCGGCTTGCGACGCGTCTACATGCAGTGTCAGGGCCACTTCTTGTCCGGCGTAGTCCGCGAGGTCGACTCGGGCCTGTTCCCAACCTTTGCTGAATGTGACCGTTCGCTTGAGAAGGGCTTTCTCCTCGGTGGCTCCTTGAGCGGCGGGGCCTACGCCCACACGGAATGTGACCGCCCCATCCTCAATCGTGCCCATGGCCAGGTCCAGCCACGGGCGCTCTTGCAGAGTCACGTTGAAGCGCATCGCCACGGGGGCCCTCGCAACGATGCTCTCGTTGTAGATCTCCGACAGGCCGTACCAGCCCACGCTTGCCGGTGTTTCCGCCACGTGCTCCTTCAGGGTGATAAGGCGCACCGACTCGACTTCGAACTCGGCGTCCTCGACGTCGCTCGGTCGAAGCACCAGGTGGCGCAGGTCGCGGGTCATCAAGGCATTCGTGCATCGGATTGTGTAGGTCTTCATGCCTTCGCCCGCGAGAAGAGGCGTGCTCAGCAGACGGGCGCGAGGCCCGCGAAGGGCGTCCGGGTTGGCTTTGTCGGAAGTCTGGAAGGCCACCGCCAGATTAGCGCCTTTTGTCACATTGGCCCGGACTTCCACCGAATGCACCAGGTCCGAATCCTCGGTCTTGGCGTTCATTTCAGTATGAATAATGGGAAAATTGCCCGTGCTGCGGCCCACCAGGAGCTTGTCGCGGATTTCGAGCCCGGCCACGCCGCCGCCCGCGATCCACCCCAAGGTGGCCGCCCCTTCCGCATCGGGGTCCGAACGGTGTGGGCTATCGAAGAGCCATTCAATCGGGGGCCGGGTCTGCGCGAACGCGTCGTTCTCAGCCTGTATTTCCGCGTCGTTGAATAGCTCGACGAGCCGGATAGAAGGGGGGCCTGAGACGGTCGGCGTCCTGCCGCAGGCGGTGAACAATACGGCCATCACGAGCAATAGGGGAACCACCCCGGGCAGGAGTCCCCAAGGGCGCCTAGTCAAGGCCAAACGTCCGGACAGCCCATTCGCGTTCCCGAAACGGTTCCGTCGTGCTCGGCCATGCGTCACCATAGCTGGCATGCTTCTCACCTGTCTTTCAGGGCATCTGTCGCTCGATCCCCGCAAGCGAACTGGGTCCAACTGCCTAGTATGCCTCGTATTTGGCGGGCTCTTCAAGGCAACGCGGGTGGACAGCGCGGGTATTCCTGATACGGCATCACGTTATGGGGGAACCGGGCGAGGTTACCGGTGTCTGGATTGGCCCCGGACGAGCCGCAGCACGCCGCGTCAGGGTGTAAGCGTCGCGTTCTGACAGGGCGGGTTGTCATGCCGGCTTGGGTGTTGGTATTCTGTCGTGACATCCAAGCCGGGAGGGAAGCGCCGTGGAGATCAAGAAAGCCGTGATTACGGCGGCGGGCCGTGGGGTGCGTCTGTATCCGGTGGCGGACACGGTGCAGAAGGGCATGCTGCCGATTGTCGACCGCGACGGATTGACGAAGCCGGTCATCCAGATTATCGCGGAAGAGGCGCTGGACAGCGGCATCGAGGAGATCTGCGTGGTCTGTGCGCCGGGCGACGAGGCGCGGTACCTGCATCAGCTCGGCCTGTTGCGGGAGGACCTGCTCGAGGCGTACCAAGGCGTGGAGTGGGCCCAGGAGCAGGCGCAGCGCCTGGACAACCTGATCCGGCGGCTCTGTTTCGCCGTGCAGGAAGAGCCAAGAGGCTACGGCCACGCGGTGTACTGCGCCCACGAATTCGTGGGGGCCGACCCCTTTCTCCTGCTCCTCGGCGATCACCTGTACATCTCGGACGTGCCGGACCGGCGTTGCGCGCAGCAGCTCATCGACGTGGCCACGGTTCAGGGGTGCGCCGTGGCCGCCGTGCACGCCACCCGCGAGCACCTGGTGGGCCGCTACGGGACGCTGAGCGGCAAGCGCATTTCGGACGCGGCGGGTGTGTATCAGATCGAGAAGATCCTCGAGAAGCCGTCGCTGAGCGAGGCCGAACAGGAACTGCAAACGCCGGGCCTTCGGGTCGGGCATTACTTGTGCTTCTTCGGGATGCACGTGCTGCCGCACGGTATCTTCGAGCTGCTGGCACAAGCCATGGCGGACGGCGCCGGCGACGGTGAGGAGACCCAACTGACGCCCTCGTTGCAGGAGTTGGCCAGACGCGAGAAGTACCTCGCGCTCGAGGTCGAAGGCAACCGCTACGACATCGGCGCCAAGTTCGGCCTCGTGCAGGCCCAGATCGCCCTGGGCACGGTCGGCAAGGACCATGACGCGCTGCTCACGAGCATCATCGAGTTGTTGGCCGAGGCCAACCAGCGCGGTTCCCTGCGCGCGGGGGACTGACGTGAACACCTTGGTCGAAACCATCGTCACCACCGATCCCGAGAAACGCAACCGCCCGTTCCGGGCCTTGTGCGAGGCGCTCGAACCGCAGGCGTTGCTGGCCGCCTGCGAGGAACTGAACGCCTTTCGCCGGTCTTCCGACAATCTATACGAGCGTGTGCGTGCGTCGTTGTTCCTGTACGCGGCGTACCGTTTCTTCTTGCAGGAATCGCCGGCGTTCCGGGCGACCGGAACGATCCCGTATGAGGGGTTCGAGGACCTGCTCGAGCGGCGTTTCGAGGAGTCGATTAGCTGCTTCCGAGCCGCCATGCAGCGCGTGGGACCCAATGCGGCGCTGTTCAGCGCGCTCGCGGAGAGCTACCACCATCTGACGTTCCAGACGCTGACGGACCAGGTGCGCCGAAGCGTGCGCGCCAGCCGCGGCAACCAGTGGATGTTTCGCGTGGGCCACGCCGACGACCACCCCGTCCGTATCCGCCCCGAGTTGCTCGAGCGGGCCGACGGCACACTGCTGTACCCGATCCTGACGGAGTGCACGCCGGTGCGGCTGGACCTGAGCCACAGCGGCTGGTCCGACATCTTCTTCCTCGGGATGGACTTCCCGGAGGGCGCGCGGGTCCTCAATATCTCGGTCGACCTCGGGGTGTACGGCCGCGATGCGCGCGTGCGGCCGCCCGTCGAGACGTACGTTCGCGTGATCACGGAGCCGCTGCTCCGGCTCACGAGCGTGGACCTCGATTCGACGAAAGACGTGGTCGACCTGCTTGACCTGTTCAATTTCGGCAACGACTACCTCAGCCTGCTCAAGGCGGGCGTGATCGCTTCCGGCGTGATTCCGCCTTCCTTCGAGGGCACCAGCCAGGACCTGGCGGCGATCCTGGGCCGAATCGTCGGTCCGGGCATGGGCCTCGAGTTGGTCACGAAGGTCAACGACATCCCGAAGGGCTCCCGGCTGGCCGTGTCGACCACCCTGTTGGCCTCGATCATCGGCGTGCTGATGCGGGCGACCGGGCAGACCCGCGACCTGGAAGGGCCGCTGCGCGAACCGGAACGGCGCCTGGCGGCGTCGCGCGCCATCCTGGGCGAGTGGCTGGGCGGGTCGGGCGGCGGCTGGCAAGACTCGGGCGGCGTCTGGCCGGGGTTCAAGGTGATCGAGGGCGCCGTGGCGCGGGAAGGGGACCCCGAGTACGGCGTCAGCAAAGGGCGGCTACTGCCCGAGCACACGCTTCTGGGCGCGGGCGACCTCGACCCGGAGATCACGGAACGGCTGGCGGCGTCGCTCGTGCTCATACACGGCGGCATGGCCCAGAACGTGGGGCCGATCCTCGAGATGGTGACCGAGAAGTACCTGCTGCGCGGCGAGGCGGAATGGGAAGCCCGGCTCGCCATGCGCGGGATCTTCGATGGCATCGTCGAGGGCCTTCGCCAGGGCGACGTGCGCGCCATTGCAGCCAACACGACGAAGAACTGGAATCGCCCGCTCAAGACCATCATCCCCTGGGTGACCAACCGGTTCACGGAATCCATCATCGCCCAGGCTAGGGAGGGACTTGGCGACGACTTCTGGGGGTTCCTGATGCTGGGCGGGATGTCGGGCGGCGGCATGGCCATGTTCGTAGACCCGCAGCGGCGCGATGATTTCCGCGACGAGATCCTCGGCATCATGACCTCCACCAAACGCCAGCTCGAAGACGCGCTGCCCTTCGCCATGGACCCCGTGGTCTACAACTTCGAGGTCAACACCGTAGGCTCGACGGCGCGGCTGCTGGTCGGCGACGACGCCGTGATGCCGGCCGACTACTGCGCGCTTCAGGTGCCCGAGCTGGTTCGCGATGATCCCGAGACCATCGCGTACGTGCGCCGGGTGGAGCTGGACCGCTTCACGGCGCGCTGTGACCGGCCGGAAGAGACGTACCGGATGCTGCGGACGGTGGTTACGAACCTGTTCCGTGTTTCCGACCCCGCGACGCAGACGGACCGTGCCGCGTGGGACGCCGAGGCGGAGCGGATCAAGGCCGACAACGGGTTTGACCCGGTCCAGCATGAGCAGATCCGCGCCGAGCTGCGCACCGGCCGCATCGGACTCGCCCGCAACCGTCTGCCGGTGGACACCGAGATCGAGGACGTGCGCGACGAGGACGTCATGGTCATGAACGGCGACGCCCGGCGTCGGCGGATTGGCGAGGCGGCGTTGAAGGAGGGGCGCGCGGCCGTGATGACGCTCGCCGCGGGCGTGGGCAGCCGGTGGACCACGGGGGCCGGCGTGATCAAGGCCGTCAACCCGTTCATCGACCTGGGCGGCAAACACCGCAGCTTCCTCGAGATCCACGTGGCCAAGACGCGCCTGGCCACCCAGCGCTACGGCGCCGTGTTCCCGCATATCGTATCGACCAGCTTCTCGACGCACGAACCCGTCCACAAGCACCTGGCGTTGAACGACGGCTACGGATACGAGGGCCCGCTGGTGTTGTCGCCGGGGCGGGCCATTGGGCAGCGCCTGATCCCGATGGTGCGCGACCTCGTGTTCCTCTGGGAAGAGATGCCGCAGGAGACGCTTGACGAGCAGAAGCAGAAGGTCCGCGACGACATCCGCGGCGCGCTGATGGACTGGGCGCGCGCCAAAGGCGAGGGCAGCGACTACCTGGACAACGTGGCCCTGCAGCGCTTCAACCCGCCCGGGCACTGGTCCGAGGCGCCCAACCTGTTGCGGAACGGCGTGTTGGCGCAATTGCTGGACGACCACCCCCGGCTCGAGACCATCATGCTGCACAACATCGATACGTTGGGGGCCGACCTGGACCCCGAGGCGCTCGGCGCGCATCTGGACAGCGGCAACCTGATCACCATCGAGGTGGTGCCGCGCCGCATCGACGACCGGGGCGGCGGTCTGGCGCGCGTCAACGGCCGGGTCCGTTTGCTCGAGGGTCTGGCGCAGCCCCGGGAGGAGGACGAGCTCAACCTGCGGTACTACAACACCCTGACGACGTGGATTCAGATCGACCCGCTGCTCGAGCTGTTCGGCCTGACGCGCGACGACCTCAAGGGGCCTGAGGACAAGATCATCGAGGCGGTCCGGAAGATGGCCCGTCGCGTGCCGACCTACGTGACGATCAAGGACGTCAAGCGCCGTTGGGGGCACGGGCAGGAAGACGTCTATCCGGTCGCCCAATTCGAGAAGCTCTGGGGGGACATGACGGCGCTGGCGGACGTGGCGTGCGGCTACCTGGCCGTACCGCGCTCGCGCGGCCAGCAACTCAAAGACCCGGACCAACTGGACGCCTGGGCGAACGACGGCAGCAAGAAGCACGTGGCACGCCTCGCGGGGTTTGCGTAGACACGGCACTCCCGGGACCGGCTGGGCGTCGTTGCGGGTGGTTGCCCTGGGTTTGGGGTGCTGCCCGCGGCGTTAGGCTGAAGTTCCCGCCCGAATAGCTCCTTAGCATGCTTACGCACACACAGATAGAGACGTTGCGCGAGTATCCAGGACTTGGCTGGATCTCGGCGTTGCGCAGCGAAGCTATACGGGACTTGATCGAAGGCGGTGACTTGCAGTTATCGCTATTCGACCGGCACAACCTTGCGGAGATCACGTCCGAGGATTTTCCAGGCGAACGGTTGGTCGTGTGTTACAATCCGCTCTTGGCCGAGGACCGAAAGCGCACACGT
>Ga0114930_10002857_pt1 | contig 15433 bp, 14 predicted proteins | sample AnhtaG_FD_87300 | JGI IMG/M metagenome (GOLD analysis project Ga0114930, IMG submission 87300) | Deep subsurface microbial communities from Anholt, Denmark to uncover new lineages of life (NeLLi) - Anholt_01485 metaG | ecosystem: Environmental > Aquatic > Marine > Oceanic > Sediment | place... | reverse complement strand
TCAGCTTAAGTATGAAGGGTGTGTAAAGAAGAACGCATATGGCGGCTATTAGAAGTAGAGGCAGCAGGAGCCAGCCTCTATCTAAGGTTATCACGAAATAAACACCTATGGGTACCGCTAGCAGCAAAGAGACTAGCCCAAACCAGAAGACCTGCCTCGGTTTGAGGAGAGCCGCGGGTAGGATGCCACTACCGCCGCTGAAGGGAGTTCTTTTAACCTCCAGGTCTATCCCACTTCTATAGTCAAAGTAGTCATTAAGCGTATTAACGCTGATGTGACACAAGAGTAGCCCAACGAAAGCCAATAGAGCATAACCAAGATGAAAGGCACCATCATATCGGGTAATATCATACCAAGCCATGCAGGTGCCTAGGAACGCCAGCGCTACGGAAAGAAGCAGGAACTGCGGTCTGGTCTCTAAAAACCATACTTTTAACTTCACTGCTCCTCTTCCTTATGAGCCGTCTCTACATGCTTCCGCCAGCATTTCTCATGCAGATAGACAGCGCATTTAGCGCAGTAGTAGATATGGGCTCTATCTTCTTTACCACAAACAGGACAATTCATTGGCTATCTCGGTGGCTTATTCTCACCTCATTGCCTACCTCGGCATTGAGCAGGGCACCAGCATTACCCCCCTTAAGCGATACTTCTAGGTATCCACTGCTGCCGATGAGAGCTAGTAGTCCTCTGCCTTCAGCATAGGTACGGCTTAATCCGTGAACAAGCTGATTACCGACCATAATAGTTATTGCTTGCTTTGTCTGCGGTAGGTCATCGCTTTTAATATTAGTAATCAAATTACCGAAGCCATCAATGTGGAGGATATGCCCTGCCAGTGAGCCATCCAGTGCCTTATAAGGACGAGGAAGTGGTAACATGGTAACTGAGGTTATTGCCTCGCCGAAGTCTATCGGTGGGAAGCCCAAGGAAAGCAGGGCTGCTACCGGAGCAAAGATGTCGCGCCCGTGGAAGGTAGGGCTAACCGGTGACCGCCAGAATCGGGGCTCGGTGAGTGCCACTACTTCCAGCTCTGGCTCAAGCTCTGTTAGTTGTTGGTTGGCATTTTCCTCCACCGGCTTAGTTGAAGACTGCTGTATCACATAGCTCAGGACGCCATTATCGGGGGCAACAAAGTCAGCCGAGGGTGTTCTCAGGATGATAGCTCTTCGCTCAGTGCCAACACCGGGGTCGACTACCACCACATGGATTGTTTTCTGAGGGAAGAATTTATAGGCTGTGCCCAGGACAAAGGCAGCCTGGGGGATATTCTGTGGTTTGATACTATGACAAATATCAACTAGCTTTGCCTCAGGATTGATGCCGAGTATCACCCCTTTCATAGCCGCTACATAGGCGTCGGTCAAACCTAAATCGGTGGTCAAGGTTATTATGGCACTCATATTAATTCTTAGGGAAGCTTAAGCGTTATTAACGAGACAATGATAAATAGAATTACTAGCACGATGGTTAGTTGAAACAGTATTCTTTCCACACCCCGTTTAGTTCGATAGACAGTATCAGGCTGTCCAAAGATACCTCCTAGCCCTCCACCTCTAACCTGAAGCAAAATAGCTGTTACTAAGGCTACAGACAACACAATCTGAGCCACATTAAGATAAGTTTGCATCTTATTCTTCCTTTAGCTTTCTCTCTAATAATTCGTTTACCAGCTTCGGATTGGCACGACCTCTGGTGGCTTTCATTACCTGTCCAACAAGAAACTTCAGCGCTGGTGTCTTCCCTGCTTTATAATCAGCCACTGCTTGAGCATTGGCTGCTATTACTGCCACAACTTTCTCTTCAATTACCTCAGCACCACTGATTTGGCTAAGTCCTCGCTGGGTAATAATGTCAGTAGCCTGTTTGCCGGTGTTAAACATTTCCTCAAAGACGGGCTTAGCGCTGGTGCCGCTGATACTGTCTTTGTATATTAAATCCAGCAACTGGCAAAGCTGTTCAGGGCTAACTCTAGAGTCCTTAATCTCAGTGTTGGTAGCGTTAAGCAGCCGACTGAACTCGCCTAATAACCAGTTACTCACCTCCTTAGCTCTTCTGTCCTGTGGTAGCTTCATATATTCTGGTGTTTTGGTGCAGGCTTCAAAGTAGTCAGCCATTGCCTTGGAGCTGGTAAGTAGGTTGGTGTCATAGAGTGGTAGGTTGTATTCAGCGGCAAATCGGTCGCGTCTAGCTTCAGGCAACTCGGGGAGCTTTGACCTTATTTCCTCTACCCAGTCTTGGCTGATGACTAGTGGCGGGAGGTCCGGCTCAGGGAAGTAGCGATAGTCGTGGGCATACTCCTTGCTCCGCTGTGAAACCGTTCTTCCCTTCTCCTGCACCCAACCCCTGGTCTCCTGGGTGAGCCTCTTTCCCTCCTCCGCTAACTTCCTCTGCCTTTTGGCTTCATATTCCAGAGCCCGGTAAACTGCCTTGAAGCTATTCATATTCTTGACCTCAACCTTAGCTATAGATTCCGGGCTGTTCTCAGGACGAATGCTGATATTGGCATCACACCTGAAGCTTCCCTCTTCCATATTTCCCGTAGATACGCCTAGATATTGGAGTATGCTGCGCAGCTTTATCAGGTATTGCCTGGCTTCCTCTGGGGAGCGCAGGTCAGGCTCGCCTACAATCTCCATTAGCGGCACTCCGGAGCGATTAACATCTACCAGGCTGTAAGACTCTCCACCTGGGGAGGTATGGTGTATTAGCTTGGCTACATCCTCTTCAAGGTGAACACGAGTTATGCCTATCTTTTTCTTTTTACCATTAACTTCAACAGTGAGCCAGCCCCCAGGCCCAAGGGGAGCATCATACTGGGAAATCTGATAGCCCTTCATTAGGTCGGGATAGGGATAGTTCTTGCGGTCAAACTTGGTATAATCAGAGATAGTGCAGTTTAGGGCTAGAGCTGTCATTATAGTATATTCCACCGCTTGCTGATTGATGGTAGGCAAGACGCCGGGCATACCCAGACATACCGGGCAGACATGGGTATTGGGTGGGGCACTGGCATAGTCAGCACTACACCGGCAGAACATCTTGCTCTTGGTCAGTAGCTGGGCATGCACCTCCAGCCCGATAATAGTCTCATAATTCACAGCTTATCTCGCCTTTATTTTATAGCGTATTTAGTATAGCAGTGTTGTCGGTAAGTGACAAGGAATTGTATTCCTTTTTGTCATTGCGAGGAGCTTTGCGACGAAGCAATCTCAGAGGTGTGTGATAACCATTAGATTGCTTCGGCACTTTGTGCCTCGCAAAGACAAGGTAAAGAAACAATGTGTCACTAATCATATGAACGAAAACAACTTATTGCAGACTCTGTGTTAGTAGTATATACTTGATTGAGTAAGGCCAGGGGGCGGATGAGTCCCGGTGGGCTTCGCGGACTTCAAATCCGTTGGGGGGCATGAGAAATGTCTTCGGTGGGTTCGACTCCCATGCGCTCCCGCCATTATAAGAGAACCGGACTATCTAGTAGAGGACTCGCTCATCACCAACACGGCGGGTTATCTTCTTACCATCTAGATGCTCAAGGAGAGCCTGGGCATACTTTCGGCTGGTGTTAAACATGTCCCGTACTTCAGCCAGAGTTATTTTACCCTGTGTCTTAATGTGTGCCGTGACCCGGTCTACCATCTCATTGTAGACCGAAGTGGCAAATACCACACTGCCGTTCACCTTCACCACCTCACCCCGCTCAATGAGCCAATTAAGCAAATCAGGCTCAGGTATTAGCTCACTGGGTGGAGCATAGGGATTTTGAGCTAACGAGCCCAGAAAGGCATCTATCTTAGCCTGTTGCGCCTGGGTAAGCTGAACTTTGTGAGCAGGAAGGCGAACAACCAACCCTTCTTCGACCAGAACACCCTCGTCAATTAGCCTCTGTAAAATAGCCGGGGCATGTGTTCCCGACCTCAGCTTGTTGCGCAGTTCCCCTTTAGGTATACCGACACGAGCCGGAAACCTTTGATGATAGTCCTGGACTATGCTGACTACTTTCCGGGTCAGGCGTTCCCAGCCAGAGCTGGTCAGGAGAAGGCAGACTTCTCCTTGACCTATCCTTACTACCTTTTCCTGCTGGATAAGGGCTTCTATGACCGGCTGGACTTCACTAACAGATAGGTCACTTTGAGCCAAAAGAGCGGATAGTTCCAAAGGTTGCCTTGTCGCCAGCAATGCCATAACCACCTCTTCGGCAGTGCCCTCCTCCTTGACTCTCAGGCTTTGAATTATGGTCGGGCGAAAGCGGCGAAGCCGTCTGGCGTGGGCATCAATCACTTTGCCACCCCCTAGAGTATCCATTGGAGAACGGATAATGAAGTGGTCGCCATTGACCACGGCTACTGGCTTGTTCAGTCGCAATTGAACCCAGGTAACCTCTCCCGGTTTAAGCTGCTCTGCCTCCAACAGGCGCACTTTAGCCATTGCCTCGGCTGCCCCGGTATGGAAGCTAACAGTAGCATTATGACGCAGGGGACGAGGATGATAGTGGAGCAGACGAAGCCTCGCCGTCAGCATTGTCGTAGGGGCTAACCAACCAGGCGTGGTTAGCACATCACCGCGCTGCAACTGAGAGGTGGTAACCCCAACCAAGTTTGCCGCAACTCTGCTCCCAGGATTGGCAGTATCAATGCGGGCTTTATGCGTCTGTAACCCCCGCAGACGTGACTTCAAGTCAGCAGGGACAATTTCCACCTCCTGTCCCATTGTGAGCGAACCGTCGATTAATGTTCCGGTGACTACGGTACCAGAGCCAGCAATAGTGAAAACCCGGTCTATCGGCAGCCTAGGTCGGCCTATGTCTTTCCTCGGCACAGTAACGTCCAGAAGTTTATCGATAGCTGAAACCAGTTCAGCCAAGCCTTCCCCGGTTACTGCTGAGACAGCAATGATGGGAGCCTGGGACAAGGTAGTGGGGATAAGCAGCTCCTCTATCTCCATACTGACCAAGCTCAGCCACTCATCATCCACAAGGTCTTTCTTAGTGATAGCCACGATTCCTTTTGCTATTTCGAGCAAGTCTAGAATTGCCAGGTGCTCCCTGGTTTGGGGTCTCACCCCCTCGTTAGCAGCGACAATTAGTAGGGCTAAGTCAATACCACCCACCCCAGCCAGCATGTTTTTGATGAAGCGCTCATGCCCGGGCACATCAACGATTCCGACCTCTCGCCCGCTAGGTAGCTTTAGCCAAGCGAAACCAAGGTCAATGGTCATGCCCCGCTCTTTTTCCTCACGTAGCCGGTCGGGGTCTATCCCAGTCAAGGCATGCACTAGAACTGACTTGCCGTGGTCTATATGCCCGGCAGTGCCTAATACAAACATCGCATCCACCTTTTTTGGTTTTGGTCATCACTGGGTTTGCTTTAAACTAGCGGCTAAATCCCGAAGCGCTTGAAGTATAGCCTCATCCTCTTCAGGAAGCACCGAGCGGGGGTCAAGGAGCAAAACATTGTCGCTAATCCGACCGATGACTGGTGGCTCTCCGTTCCGCAGCCTTCGAGCCAGCGTTTGAGCCATACTTTGCCCTTTTCTCTTGCCTTCTCCACTAATGGCTACAAGTCTGGTAGGCAGGGTGTCCCCAGGCAAACTGCCGCCTCCTACCATGCTCTCTCCTTCTACCACCTGAGCCAAGCCATTAAGAGCCTGAGCCCACAGCCTAGCCCGCTGGTCAATCTCCTCCAGTGTTGCCGAAATCATTCGCCATACCGGGATGTTAATTACCGCTTCATCTTTTAAGTAATGAATTAAGGTAGCTACCAGACCAGCCAGCCTTATCTTGTCAATTCGCACTGCCCGAGCTAACGGGTGTTTCTTTAATTTATCAACCAACTGTTTCTTACCCACGATAATCCCTGCTTGAGGACCGCCCACGAGCTTGTCTCCAGAAAAGAAGGTCAACCCGGCACCTGCGGCAACGCTTTGTTGCACCATCGGCTCCGGGTCAAGCCCAAAGGCAGTCGTGTCTAGAAAGCAGCCACTACCCAAGTCGTCCAAGACAGGAAGGTTATTCCGTCTGCCGATTGTCACTAACTCCTCAAAGGTAACCTCATGAGTGAACCCCATCAGCCTGAAGTTACTGGCATGAACACGCATTAGCGCTGCTGTCCGTGGGTTAATCGCCTGTTCGTAATCAGCAGCATAGGTACAATTAGTGGTTCCCACCTCAATCAACTTCGCTCCGCTTTGGCGCATCACATCAGGGATACGAAAGCCACCACCAATCTCTACAGCCTGACTCCGGGAGACGATTACCTCTTCTTTCTTAGCCAAGGCGGTAAGACCTAAAAGCACCGCAGAGGCATTGTTGTTTACCACCAGTGCTGCCTCAGCCTCACTTAGCTGGCATAAAATCTGCTCGATGTGCGTGTGGCGAGACCCCCTCATTCCACTGTCAAGGTCATACTCCAGATTACAGTAGCCCTTGGCAACTGTGTCCATAGCTGCTGTTGCCTCTTTGCTGAGCGGCGCCCGTCCTAGATTAGTATGGAGCAGTACTCCAGTGGCATTAATTACGGGGCGCAGGCTGGGATTTTCTAGGGCATATACCTGGGCAGAAACAGATTCCACTATCTCATCAATGGATGGGCACGGAATACCGATGGCAATAGAAAGGCGGTCATGTTCGAGGCGTTGCCTAACTAGGTTTACCAGCAAGATATGTGGGTAAGTCTCCTCAAGCTGCTTAATCCGCTCGTCGGAGAGCACCCTGTCCACACTGGGAAGTTGGCGAAACTGACTATCCATCAATGCCTGACTATTTTACTATATCTAGGCTCAATTTCAAAGTTGCTGCTCTTATTCTCGGCTTGGCGCAAGCTTGTAAACTCAGTGCTAGAGCTTAATCACTCAAGCGGTAGCAACTTTGATTTCTCTACGTGGTCAATGTTACAATACCAAACGAGATTGGACTATTTCCCAACTTCAATAATGGAGGGCTAGATGGATAACAGGATACCCCCTCGCCTAACCGGAAGTGTCAGTGGTGCAGGTTGAGCTTCTAAGTTAGGTCCGGGAGACCTATGCAAAGCTTTATTGGGATTGCCTTTAATCTCTGACCCGAATGTGATTCGAGGTATGGAAAGCCTAGATGACGCTGGCGTTTACAAGCTGACCGATGAGCTGGCTATCATCCAGACCGTCGATTTCTTTACGCCTATAGTGGACGAGCCTTACGCTTTTGGGCAGATTGCCGCGGCTAATGCACTGAGTGACGTCTACGCTATGGGCGGCAAGCCGCTAACCGCCATGAATTTGGTTTGCTTTCCAATAAAGTCTCTGGATATTTCAGTCTTGCAGGATATCCTCAGAGGCGGAGTGGATAAGCTGCGTGAGGCAGGGGTGACGCTGGTGGGGGGGCATAGTATAGCCGATGCCGAGTTAAAGTATGGTCTTTCGGTCACAGGTACCGTGCACCCCCAACGGCTGGTGACCAATGCCGGGGCTAAGGCAGGAGATAAACTGATACTAACCAAGCCGTTGGGAACTGGAATCATAAGCACTGCTGTAAAAGCAGGGGTGGTCAATGAGGAGCTGGTACGGAAGGTTACAAGGTGCATGGCAACCTTAAATGACAAAGCCTCGGAGCTAATGCAGGAGGTGGGGGTTCATGCTTGTACTGACATCACTGGTTTCGGTCTTCTTGGACACTCCATCCAGGTAGCTGAGAACAGTCAGGTAGGCATCGAACTTCATCTAGCTTCAATTCCCTACTTTTCTGAAGTAATACAGTTCTCACAACAGGGATTTTGTCCAGGCGGACTATATCGAAACAAGGATTTTTACTCCAACAAGGTGAAATTTATTAACCAAACCCCAGAATATATGCAGGATATCCTATTCGATGCCCAGACCTCCGGTGGTTTGCTAATCTGTCTCAGCCCTAGGAAAGCAGAACTGCTGCTTGACAGGCTGCAACAAGCGGGTGTAGAGGATGCGGTTTCCGTTGGAGAGGTCGTCAGCGAACCAAAAGGAATGGTTACTTTAATATGACACTCCCACATTGTCTTTTATTTAGTGGATTTGGTTACACTTTATAGTATCCATTCATCACCGGGGTACGCAGTATCTTGATACTAGAATCATTTCTTTGCTGACAACCCACCGCATTGACATAATAATATTTTTTAGCAAGATTTCACCCCTTCAAATTACCCTTAATAAAAGACCCTATATATGAGTTTGTCTATCATGAGGGGGAAGAATAGTTCTTGGGGGGTATAAACCCATGATAAGAAGATGTTCATATCATTATAGTCTTCGCCTTATTAAGGGGATAACGGGGATAGGTGATTTCGTTCAGATAGACTGGGGACACTATGTTACTCAGAATGCGGCATACCTTATCCTCGCTTCCATGTCTTTGCGAGGAGCGTTAGCGACGAAGCAATCTCAGGAATGCCCTACCATTGGGATTGCCACGCCTTCGGCTCGCAATGACGAAACAGAGGGAAACATTCGCCACCTTCTACGACCTTGAAATAAGAGATAAGTTTTACTAATCATATGAACGAGTACATGGGGTTAATAAATAACCTCACCTATGTTATAATTTGTAAATGTGGGGATATAGCTCAACAGGGAGAGCGCTGCGTTCGCATCGCAGAGGTCGGGGGTTCGAATCCCCCTATCTCCACTTTATGTGGTAGGTTAACCGTAGGCAAAAGGCAATGGATAAAATATTTGGCAAAACCTTCCAGCCTAGGAAAATTATTGATAACCCGTCGGATGAGAGCCTCCGGGAATGGGCTTTGCAGCACGGGGGAATCATCACTGAGTTCGGCAATCTCTCGGTGATTACTAAAGTACGCAATAGAATGGCAAAGTTGACTGAGGTGATAATGGATGAGCCCGATTCAGATGACCTAAAGCTCATCTATGAGGTTCTGGACTATCTAAAGAGCAAGGAAGTGTTAATGCTTGACCGGGTCATGTGCATGACACCGGGCTTTAAAAGAAGCTGCCGACTATATGTTACCGCTGAGTATGCCCGACTACCCTTGATGTGGGGTAATACTCTATTCCCCCCAGAGGGGGGAGAGCCAGATTTTGTATCCCTTGCTGTACCAGAGTGGGAGGAAAAGAAGGTTCTTGTCTTTCCTGAGAGGGGCTTAACTATTATTCTAGGCAGTGACTACAAAGGAGAGCAGAAGAAGGCGATGCTCCGGCAGGTCATGTACTGGGCTAAGAAAGAGGGTAATCTGGGGCTTCACGCAGCTAGTAAGATAGTGCGAGTATTCAGGGACGGCAGGTTGAGAGATGTAGGCTTTCTCCTCTTTGGTCTCAGTGGCACCGGGAAGACGGCACTCTCCTGTCATTCCCACTGGTTACGCCCCCCGGAGGGGGTGGTGATTCGTCAGGACGATGTAGCAATACTTAGGTCTGATGGTAGTGCTGTTGGCACCGAGGAGTCCTTCTATCTAAAGACGGATGGACTGGAGCCTAGCATGCAGCCTCTACTATATGCGGCGGCAATAAGTCCTCGGGCTATACTGGAAAATGTCTGGGTGGAGCCAGAAACGGGCAAGGTGGATTTCTTTGATACTACACTGACCTCCAATGGTCGGGCAATGGTAAAAAGACGGGACATCGCTTTTACTGATGACAAGATTGACCTGGAGAAGGTTGATTATATAGTGTTCATTACCCGTCACCATAACATTATGCCTCCGGTAGTGCGCCTTACCCCGGAATGGGCTGCTGTAGCTTTCATGCTGGGTGAGTCCATAGAGACTTCAGCCGGTGACCCATCTGAAGCCGGCAAAGCGCTAAGGGTAGTAGGGACAAACCCATTTATTGTTGGTTCCCGCGCTGAAGAAGGGAATATATTTCTTAGCATTTTACGGAAGAATCCTGACATCCAGTGCTTTATCCTGAACACAGGAAACGTGGGAGGTATGGTTAGGGGACAAAAAATCACGGTTAGAGATTCGATAAAGATAGTGGAGATGATAGCCAGAGACAAAATTACATGGCAGAAGGATGATTTTTGGGGCTACGAGGTGCCCTCGGAAATCCCTGGGATAGAACTAGACCGCTTCGATCCCAAGAATTATTATAGTGATGAGCAGATTGAGCAACTATCTCAGAATTTAAAGAGAGAAAGGCTAGCCTGGCTTTCACAGTTTCCTGCTTTGAATCAGGATATTTTAACCGCCATAAATCCGTGAGTATCCGCCAGGTTAATGAGCTGAGGACTTAAAAGAGCTTTTAAATATAGCCTAGCCGGGTTAAAATTAGAGATATGCCCCTGTAGCTCAGGTGGATAGAGCAGCGGTTTCCTAAACCGCGTGTCGGGCGTTCGAGTCGCCCCAGGGGTACCACACAATATCTTGTGGTATAGCCGTTGGTTAAATACTAGATGTTGGACCAGCGGTTTTTTGATTTGTTAGGGTTAGCTCGTCGGTTTTATAGCTCAGGTAGAGGGAATTATAAAGGAAATTCGGTCTCAGACGGCACCACTAACAGTCTCGGTAAGGCGTAGCCCAACTGAATCACCCGTTCAACATGCCCCGTCAAACTTTTATAACTTTGCCAGCAGAAAGCAGGGAGTCCACGATATCATACATATTGGTCACTAGTCCCACCCTTAGCTTTTCTTTCAACTGATAATATTTCAGGCAAGTGCCACAGGAGAATATCTGGACACTCTCCTTCTCCAGCAGATGCAAGGTTTCTAGAACCTCAGAGCCTTCGGTGGTAAGCCTTACCCCATCATTAATGAATAGGAGCTTGGCTGGTTTGGGCTCAGCATCCCAGAGGGTGTTGAGAAAGGCTTTTATCAGTATTTCCCCCAGTCTATCATCTCCCGTCCCCAGTCGGTCGCTGGTAATAAGGACGACATCGCTACTTCTCTTTGTCTCAGCCTGAGCTGGTTGCCCCTTGACGATATTCAGGTAAAAGACCCCGTCTTTTTCAGTTATCTCCACCTGACACCCTTGACTCTGAGCAAAACGTCGCACGTTTTGGCAGCTCTCACTACTATCTACCAGGACAGTTATTCGTCCTTCCTCGATTTCCTCTAACACTTTTTTAGTCTGGATAACTGGTAAGGGGCAGGCTAATCCTCAGGCATCAACCTCCATAGCTATGGTGCTTCTTCAGTCTATTTGCTAGGTGGGGTGAGCTCCAGCCGGTACTCGCTGGAGACTTCTTCCACTTTGACGGAATACCCCTTGCTCTCCGCTAGCCGGGACACATTCTCTTTTGAGACCGACGTCTCTACCAACACGGTCAATACTTCTTTAGGATTCTCCTCCATAGCTTTCTTAGTCCTAACCACCGGTATGGGACAGGAAAAGCCACGAACATCAACTTCAGTCATAATTTACCTCCTTCCATAAAGCAAACGCCACTCCACCTGCATAGATATTCCTTGAACACGGCTGGAAATTGGGCAATGACCTGCCTTACCTTGGTGGCTGGCGTTGCATGGGCAAACTTTCCTGCCATACGGTTGGCTCTGGCAGCGATGATAGCAGCCTCAGGCAACTCCAGTTCAGCGTAGGCAAGAGCTGAGACCAAGCCAGTGATAGTATCACCCGTTCCCCCTATGGCTTCTAGTGCTGGTACGTCGGGTTCAGTTATAGTAGCCACGATACCACCCTTGTTGATTATATAGTCGATTGCCCCCTTAACTAGTAGCAGCTTGGCAGCATTATTACTCTGGTAGGCAACTTCAGCCAGTCTCGGTGCCTGGGTTATATCAGTATCAAAAAGGTGCCTGGCGATGTAGGCGGGATGAGTAGCGTTAGGATCAGCGAGAAAAGCTACCTCGGTAGCATCAGGGGTAAAGATGTCAAATTCTGCGGCCCGCCCTGCTGCTTTGGCGGAGTACATTGAGGCAGCATCAGCTATCATTATCGGCCTTCGGTTACATTTTTCAATAGCTTCACAGAGTCTCCTGGTCAGCACCATGTCAGGCAGCCAGTAGTGCAGTGCTAGCACCGTTGGGGAAAGTTCAGCTACCTTTTCGATGAGGTATTCGTAGATGTCTCGGCTACCCTTACCTTGACCAATATCTCCTGCCAGTAGAGCGCAGGGTGCTTCCAACTTCAAATAGTCAGTAGTTGCCAGCGCCGCCCCGATCATAGCTCCGGTACCTTGGATGCAGGGAATACGCCTTCCGTCAACAATTAAGAAATCCACTTCCGCCGCTACCTTTCCGATAGTTAAGGGCATGTCTCTGATGGGAATTGTCCCGACAATCAGCATCATGGTGCGTTACCTCCAGACTGCAGGGCAAGACATTCTTCAAGAGCCCTATCCGCATTCAATGCACACAGGGTAAAGCCGATGTCCTTCGGTCGGGGTGCTTCACTAAGCGACTTGCCGATTAGTTCAGCGTGGAGGTAGGGTATATCGGGACAGCCGCCGCCGGAGATGTTGACGATGATACTGCTCTCTTTGTCGAAGGTGATTTTCATGTTGCCCACCTTGACCATTACCCAACGGCCAAAATCGACCACCTTGATGATTTCTAGCAGTTCCGACGTGCCTACTTTAAGTGGCGACACACCAACATAGGCAACATCTTTCTCCTTCAGAACACGCTCGATACCAGGCTGCTCCACTAAGTTTATCTCCACGGCCAGGTCACAGCCTTTGCGCAGTTCCGGTGGCGGCGCTATCAGCTTAACCCCGTACCCCGCCTTTTTGAGGACTTTTTCTGCCTGTATGGCATCATGGACATCCAGGAAAAGCACTAAACCTCCCCCCTCAAAGGCGGTATTCTTCTGCTTAAGAAATGGCATAGCTAACCTCCTCCAACTACTTTGCTCGCTCCATCATCATGAAACCAACAACCAGACAGAAAACCAGCCCAATGATAACTGCCATAGGACCCCAGGTACCGGTCCCTGCCGGACTTGAAGCAAGGAGGAAGTTATGGGCGAAGGCAGCCCCGGTAAAGTATCCCAAAACTGTCATCCCAGCGTCAGCATCGCCCTCTCCAGTGAGGACAAGGTTGCGCAGGGGGCAACCACCGGTTAACGTAGCTGCCAGACCAACTAAACTCATGCCAAGGAAATTCCACAGGTAGTCGTTATGGGCTACCGGCTGTTCCGTAAAGCCCCAGTGATAGATGCCATCAGCGCCAAAGTTGCCGACGACATAGTTGGTCACGATAGCTGCAATAAAAAAAACGGCTATGCCGCTGAACAGATAGAAGTCCTTAACCAGGAATATATCACGCCAGGCGCCAACGAAGCACATCCTAGTCCTCTGAGCAAGGAAACCGACTACCAGTCCGACTACGAGTGCAATCGCGAGTGGAGCGAACATTGCGCCCGGTCCCTCTTCGCTGTTAAATATGAAATCCGGTTGGGAAATAGCCAAGAGAAGCAGTCCCACCATGAGGAGTGGTATGATCCATCCGACTAAGGGGTGCATCTTGATAGCGTGTCCCAGGTTAAAGCCTCGTTTCAGGAAGAAAATACCAACGAGTACCCCCGCCATAAGACCAACGAGCGCCACTACACCGTTAAGGTCACCGCCTGCAATACGCAGCATCATCCGTACCGGGCAACCCAGAAATACTAGGGCCCCAATCATAACAAAGGCACCCAGGATAAAACGAACCATAGGTGAAGCCCCACCTCTAGCTCGCCACTCACCAAAGCCAAAGGAAGTGATAAAAGCGCCCAACAAAAAGCCTATAATCTCTGGACGGATGTATTGCACAACACCAGCCCGATGCAGACCAATTGCACCGGCAATATCACGAATGAAGCAGGCAACACAGATGCCCATATTTGGTGGATTACCCCAGTTAACCATCAGTGCACCCAGGACTCCAAAAATGAGCCCGCCGAGGATAATCCATGTCCTAGGTTTCCAAAATCGCTTCAAAGTTATCTCTCTCCTTCTTGTTTATTGGGCTTATCTTTCAGCAGCTACATTAATAATCAGTCTATCTCTTACCTCCTGCTGTGAGACCACAGGCATGCACTCTCTCCTTGATGATCCGGTCCGGATAGCATAAAATAACCGTGGTAGATTGTATCATAAGTATTTTCTTAATTCAAGATAAGTATTTTCTATGGGAGTATGTCGTGAACCTAGACTATCTCAGGACCTACGTCGAGGTAATTAAGCTAGGGAGTTTCTCGGAAGTAGCTAAGAAGCTTTCTATCAGCCAGCCGGCGGTCTCCTTTCAAATCCAAAAACTGGAGCAAGAGCTCGGTGTTCGTCTAGTTGACCGTGGACAGAAGACAGTTACCATGACCGAGGCTGGCAAGCGCCTACTTCGTTTTGCCGAAGCCGTAAAGGAGGAGCGAGAGCATCTTCTGCAGGATCTTGAACAGTTACGTGAGGAGGTGATCGGGAACTTAATCGTTACTGCCAGTACTATCCCAGGGAGCTTCATTCTTCCGTCCATTGTCAGTGAGTTTAAGACACGGCACCCAGCCATAGGGATTCAGATAGTGGTCTCGGATTCCGCCACGGTCATCACTGGGGTAAAAAGTGGTGCCTACGAAGTGGGGTTCTGTGGCATGGCGCCAGAAGGTCAAGAGCTGGAGTTATTCAAGATAGCAGAAGACGAGATTGTGTTAATTGTGTTTCCTGAGCATCCCTTTGCCTGCCGACAGGAGGTCTCCTTTATGGAAGTGGCGGGAGAGCCGCTGATTTTCCGAGAAGAGACATCAGGCACACAACGAAATGTGGAATCATTACTGCTTAAGGCTGGATTTAACCTTGGTCAATGCAAGCCGACACTCGTTTTGGGCACAACTGAGTCTGTAGTCTCCGCTGTAGAGGCAAGGGCAGGCATTGCCTTTGTGTCAAATCTTGCCATCAAGAAAAGCCTTGCTCTTGGCTTAGTGAAGGTGGTCGGAGTTGAAGGGCTGACGTTTGGGCGGGATTTCTTTTGCATCTATCGGAAGGAAAGGATGGTTTCTCGGCTACTCGGCGAGTTTATTACCTTTGTCCGAGCAAGGGCATCAAAATTGTGACAGAGTCCCGGTATCAATGTAGTCTAAGAGGCGCACGCTTGAGGGTGTGTCGTGGGAATGTGCTAGTGTCCGGTTCTGCTTGACGAGGGCTAGGAGATTTAATGAACTTATGCCGTTGCTTTTTTCTCCAATTACAATATCCTGCAATTGGCTTTGAGTTATCCGGGTGATGCCACTTAACTTTTGTAATAAGTTGTGATAAAATAAATTTTTGAGATAGGAGTGTAGCTCAGTTGGCTAGAGCAGCGGTCTCCAAAACCGCAGGTCGGGGGTTCGAGTCCCTCCACTCCTGCCAAAATATGCCGAGGTGGCGGAATTGGTAGACGCGCTAGCTTGAGGGGCTAGTGAGCGCAAGCTCGTGGGAGTTCAAATCTCCCCCCCGGCACCAAGTTAATAGGCGGAAGTGGCTCAGTGGTAGAGCATCTCCTTGCCAAGGAGAGGGTCACGAGTTCGAATCTCGTCTTCCGCTCCAATTGAAT
>Ga0114930_10002852_pt1 | contig 15467 bp, 19 predicted proteins | sample AnhtaG_FD_87300 | JGI IMG/M metagenome (GOLD analysis project Ga0114930, IMG submission 87300) | Deep subsurface microbial communities from Anholt, Denmark to uncover new lineages of life (NeLLi) - Anholt_01485 metaG | ecosystem: Environmental > Aquatic > Marine > Oceanic > Sediment | place... | reverse complement strand
GTTCAGGCTTGTATCTATAGTGAGATGATCCTTTAGCAAACAAAGAAACTGCTTAAGTTGACTCTGATTGGGAGTTGATCCACTAATAGCGATAATCTGACCTCCAAGAAAAGGTGTCTTATCTTCGCGCATCACACATTTAGCCTCTGGGAAAGCCTTTTCAAGAAGATTGAAAACATCTATGCAACCCTTCGGGGTCAGTGAAACGATAAACTGGCTTTGCTCAACCGTAATACTATAGTCCTCAAGATAACCGCAATTCGGCAAATCTATCGCCCCCATAAGAACTTATGTTCTGTAAATACTACCACCGAATTGGCTTCTTGTCAAGACTTGCCATCCTCCCCTTATCCCTCCAGCTCCCTGGCCTTCTCCACCGCCTCATCGATGGTACCCATCATGTAGAAGGCCTGCTCCGGCAGGGCATCGTGCTGCCCGTCGAGGATCTCCTTGAAGCCGCGCACCGTCTCCTTGACCGGTACATATCGCCCCGGCCTTCCGGTAAAAGCCTCGGCGACGAACATGGGCTGGGACAGGAAGCGCTGTATCTTGCGGGCGCGGGCAACGGTGAGCTTGTCCTCCTCCGAAAGCTCCTCAATGCCAAGAATGGCGATGATGTCCTGGAGGTCTTTGTAGCGCTGGAGCACCCGCTGGATCCCGCGTGCAACCTCGTAGTGCTCCTCGCCGAGAACGCGGGGATCGAGGATGCGGGAGGTGGAGGCCAGGGGGTCGACGGCGGGGTAAAGCCCCTGCTCTGAAATGGAGCGATCAAGAGCGATGACGGCATCGAGATGGCCGAAGACGGTGGTCACACCGGGGTCGGTATAATCGTCGGCGGGGACGTAGATCGCCTGAAATGAGGTGATGGACCCCTTCTTGGTCGAGGTGATCCTCTCCTCCAAATCGCCCATCTCGGTGGCCAAAGTCGGCTGATAGCCCACCGCCGATGGCATACGACCCAGAAGCGATGAGACTTCCATGCCAGCCATGATGTAGCGATAGATGTTATCGATGAAGAGAAGCACATCCTGCCCCTCAATATCGCGGAAGTATTCCGCCATGGTGAGCCCGGTCAAACCGACACGGGACCGCACCCCAGGCGGCTCGTTCATCTGTCCGAAAACGAGGACCGTCTTATCGATGACCCCCGAAGCCTTCATCTCAGTCCACAGATCATTGCCCTCTCGGGAGCGCTCCCCGATGCCGGCGAAAACGGAGAAGCCGCCATGCTCGGTGGCGATGTTGCGAATAAGCTCCATAATGATGATGGTCTTGCCGACCCCAGCACCGCCGAAGGCGCCCGCCTTGCCCCCTTTGGTGAACGGGGTAATAAGGTCGATGACCTTGAGCCCGGTCTCCAGCATCTGGGTCGATGTCTCCTGCTCCCGGAAGGAGGGTGGTGGTCGATGAATGGGCCAGCGCTCCTCAGCTTTCACCGCTCCCAGTTCGTCCATGGGTTCGCCGAGGACGTTAAATAGCCTTCCCAGAGTAGCTCGGCCCACGGGTACCGTAAGCCCATCCCCGGTGTCGATAGCCTCAGCGCCTCGTTCCAGGCCGTCGGTGGGGGACATGGCCAGGCAGCGAACCCAGTTGTTGCCGACATGCTGCTGCACCTCAAGCACGATCTTCTCGCCATCGTGAAGGATCTCAATAGCGTTGTACAGCGCCGGCAACTCATCGGGCGGGAATTCTATATCAACAACGGTGCCGATGACCTGGGCTATTTTCCCTTTTGCCATATTACTCTCCTCGTGCTTTGCTTGCCATTTTGCTCACGTTCTTTTCTCAAAGGATTGTAGCCGCTCTAGAGTATCTTCAATGACGGTAAGGGTTTCTGCCTCGATCTTGAGCCCGGTTGCCAAGTCTACTTTCATTCCTTGGTTTATTAAAGTCTTATAGGCGGCAAGGGAGCCCCTGCTGTTGCTTAGCATCTTCGCTGCCAACTCCTCAGCTGCCTGTTCTAACCTATCCGCTGGAACCACTTTATTTATTAGACCGATTCGCTCTGCTTCCTGAGCCGGTATCATCTCAGCGGTGAAGGACAGTTCCTTGGCTTTCATAATCCCTACTGCCCGTGGTAATCGCTGCGAAAGCCCCCAGGTCGGGCGAAGTCCCCACCTGGCGTGGGTGTCACCAAACATGGCGTTTTCTGAGGCGATTATCATGTCACAGGCCAGAGCCACTTCAAGGGCGCCGGTTAAGCAGTAACCGTTTACCACCGCTATCACTGGCTTGGGCAGACTCTCTATTGCTTCGATGGTCGCCCATGCCTTTCTATTGATCTCAGCACCAACATCCCCTCCCCCACCACCCCCACCTATATCCTTAATATCCAACCCTGCGGAGAAGGCGCGGCCCGCCCCCGTGATTAACACCACCCCCACGCTATCATCCCGGCCTATATCCTCAAGCGCTGCCTGGATTTCCGAGAAGGTTTGTTGGTTCAGGGCATTAAGGACCTGGGGGCGATTCAAGGTTATCCTGGCGATCCCCTCTTTCTTTTCCAAAGTTATGTTTTCAAAAGCCATCATACCCCCTTCTTTTCACCCCAGGGCTGCCACCCCCCCGGTGATGTCCAGAAGCTCCTTGGTGATCATTTCCTGCCTCGCCTTATTATAGGTCAGGGTCAGCTCCTCGATGAGCTCAGTGGCATTATCAGTAGCGTTGCGCATGGCCACCATCCGCGCCGACTGCTCGCTGGCGATAGACTCAAGAAGCGCGTGGTAAAGCTGCATCTCAACAAAGCGAGGTAGAAGCTCTGCCAGGACCGCCTCTGGAGCAGGCTCATAGATATACTCGATGTTTCGCCCCGGCTCGCCCGCCGCCGGCTCGATGGGCAGCAACCGCCACAGTGCCGACCGCTGGGTCATGGTTGTCACAAACTGGGTGTAGCATAGATATACCTCATCGACAATTCCATTGGTATAATCATCGATCACGATGCGAGCGATGGGCAGGACATCGGCCATCGATGGCCTGTCGCCAAGGTGGGTGAACTCAGCGCGAACCTCTTGCCCGCAGCGCACCATGAAGTCCCTGCCCTTGCGACCGACGGCGACGATGCTCACCAGGACACTCTGCCCCAGGATGAAGCTTGCCGCCCTCTGATTGACATTGGTGTTAAGGCCGCCACATAAGCCGCGGTCCGGGGTGATGTGGATGAGTGCGATCCGGCTCACCGGCCTGCGATCAAGCAGAGGCTGGGGCTCATCGCCAGCCTGGTGCTGGGCGGCAAGGTCGGCCAGAACCTGCTGCATCTTCTCGGCGTAGGGGCGGGCGGCGATGGTGCGCTCCTGAGCCCGCTTCATCTTAGTCGCCGCCACCATCTCCATGGCCCTGGTAACCTTGGCCGTGCTCTGAACGCTCCTGATGCGGCGTCTAATCTCACGAATGGTTGCCATTACTTCGCCCTTTTCACCAGTTAGACATGGGGGCGGGTGACAGTGATCGACCGTCGTTCACTGATCGCCTTTTTGGACTAGCCTATATCTACCGTTAACTCGCTGCCATCCCAAGAACTGTTTCCCCACCCTTAGTGTGGAAAACTCTCCTTGAACTCGGCTATCGCTTTCTTCAGCGCCTCCTCGGTGTCATCGCTTATCGCCTTCTCCGCGGCGATGTGCTGGCCGATCTCAGGATGGCTTGTTTCCATGAAGCGGTGAAAGCCATCCTCAAAGGCCCTGACCCTCTGCACAGGGAAGTCATCGAGATAGCCGTTGATCACGGCGTAGAGGATGGTCACCTCTTTCTCCAGAGGCATTGGGACATACTGCGGCTGCTTTAGGACCTCGGTGATTCGCTGCCCTCTCTCCAGTTGCGCCCTGGTTGCCTTGTCTAACTCAGAGACACCGAACTGGGAAAAGGCTGCCAGCTCTCGAAACTGAGCCAAATCAAGCCTTAATTTCCCCGCCACCTGTTTCATGGCCCGTGTCTGAGCAGCACCACCAACCCTGGAGACGCTGAGGCCCACATTCAGTGCCGGTCGAACTCCGGCATTGAACAGGTCGGCCTCAAGATATATCTGACCATCGGTAATAGAGATGACGTTAGTCGGGATATAGGCCGATATATCAGCGGCCTGGGTTTCAATGATGGGCAGGGCGGTTAGCGAGCCGCCGCCATGTTCCGGCACCATCTTTGCCGCGCGCTCCAAGAGGCGGCTGTGGAGATAGAAGATATCCCCAGGGTAGGCCTCCCGACCTGGGGGACGGCGCAACAGCAAAGAGATCTGGCGATAGGCCCAGGCATGCTTGGACAGGTCGTCGTAGATAATGAGGGCATCACGCCCCTGCTCCATGAACTCCTCGCCAATGGCGCAGCCAGCGTAAGGGGCCAGATACTGTAATGCCGCCGGATCGGAGGCGTGAGCCGATACGACGATGGTATGCTCCATAGCACCATGATCCTCCAAAATGGCCACCGATTGCGCCACCTTGGAGGATTTTTGCCCAATGGCAACATAAATACAGACGAGGTCGCCACCCTTCTGGCTGATGATGGTATCGAGGGCCAGGGCTGTCTTACCGGTGGAGCGATCGCCGATGATGAGCTCTCGCTGCCCCCGCCCTATCGGGATCATGCTGTCGATGGCCTTGATCCCAGTATGAACCGGGGTATCCACCGACTTGCGCAGCACCACGTTAGGCGCCACCCGCTCCACCGGTCGTGTCTTTTCGTACTTTATTGGCCCCTTGCCATCGAGCGGTTGGCCCAAGGGATCGATTACCCGTCCTATCAGGCTATCCCCCACCGGTACCTCAGCCATCCGCCCCGTGCACCGCACCTCATCCCCCTCCTTAATATTGCTCCAGTCATCGAGGATCACGGCACCAACGCTATCCTCCTCCAGGTTGAGGGCGATGCCAGTCTCGCCGTGCGGAAACTGGAGTAGCTCATTATACTTGGCACCGGAAAGCCCGTGGATTCTGGCGATGCCATCGCCGACCTCGACCACGGTGCCCACATCCACCATGGTCACCGCAGTGCCAAACTGTTCGATCTGCTGCCTGATGATAGCGGCGATATCATGGGCACGAGCCATCCTTATTACCTCCGATCTATCTCACCTGGCTATTTCTAAAAGTGAAAAACCTCCGATTGCCTCGCCAAGCTATCTCTAAGAACGAAAAACCTCCGTTCTATCTGACCAAGCTCTCGCGCAGAGCGAGAAGCCTGCTTTTGGTGCTGCCATCGATGAGCTTATCGCCGACCTTGGCGATGAGCCCCCCGATAATGGAGGGATCAACTTTTGTGGTGACCACAATCTCCTTACCTATCATGTCGCTGAGGCGGCGGGTGAGCCTATCCTTCTCCGCTGATTCCAGGGGAACCGCAGTCGCCACCTCTGCATGGGCAATGCCCCGATGTTCATCGAGCAACCGCCCATACTCAAGAACCACCTCCTCTACGATGCCCAATCTTCCCTTAGCCACCAGTAGAAAGGCCAGGTTCATCGCCAGGGGGTTTATCCCATCCAGGTGCCGGCTTAAAAGCCTCGCTTTCTCGGCGAAGGGGACCTTGGGGCTCCGTAGAAAGGCAAACAGAAGCGGGTCCTCTATTGCCTCTGAGATCCGCTTCAGGTCCCCCCACCACACATCCAGCTCCCCGCTCTCCAGGGCTATCTGAAACGCCGCCTGGGCATGCCTTCTCGCTGAAGCCCTCGCCATCTCTAGCCACTCCCCTTTGAACCTTCTTCCAGCACCTCCTCAATGAGCCGGCGATGCCTCTCCCTATCCATGGTCTCGCTAATCACCTTCTCAGCAGCTGTTATCGCCAGATCGACAAACTGTCGCCTGAGCTCCTCGATGGCCTCATCCCGCTCCTGATGGATCTCGCCGCGGGCCCTGGCGATAATGACCTCGGCATCCTGCTTCGCCTGTCCCCTCGCCTCCTCCCTGAGCCGCTCCCCCATCTGCTCCGCTTGAGCCAGGATATTTTGCCCCTCTTTGCGGGCAGCATCCAGTTGCTCCCTGACATGCTCCTCAGTCTTGGCCATAGTCTCTTTGATCTGCTCGGCCTGTTCCATGCTCACCCTGATCCTCTCCGAGCGCTCATCGAGTATCCGTCGCACCGGCCTATAGAGCAGCACGGTGAGCAGGCCAAAGAGGATGCCAAAGCTTACAAGCTGAGCTACCAAGCCCTGCCAAGCGATGCCGATTCCCTCCATATCGATTCCCTTTCCTGGCGAGCCCCTAGCCTGCCACGAAGATCATGATGACTGCTACTACGAGGGCATAGATCGCCACAGCCTCAGCGAAGCCGATAGCAATCATCATATTGGTCATGATGGGGCCCCGGGCCTCGGGGTTTCGCCCTAAGGCGTTCATCGCCCCCATGCCCAAAATGCCAATGCCAATGCCCGGCCCTATGGCGCCCAGGCCGATGGCCAATCCTGCGGCGATCATTCTCACGCTGTCAGCAAATAACTGCGCAACCTGTTCTTCCATGTTGCATTCCCCTTTCTTATTAGTGCTCCTCGCGAGGAGTAACGGCGATGACAAGGAAAACCAAGGTCAGCCCGCCGAAGATTAGAGCCTGGACAAAACCGAGGAATAGCTCCAGCCCGTAAAAAGGTGCCGCCGCTACCCAGGGTATGAGGAAGATCATAACCAGGATCACAAGCTCCCCGGCGGTCATATTGCCAAAGAGTCGGAAGGTAAGACTAAGGATACGTATCAGTTCGGTTAGCAACTCAATAATTCCGCTAAAGGCTTCGATAATTCCCGTAAAAAGCGCGCCAAGCCCGCTCTTGACCTTACCCCTGAATATCTGGCCAATTCCCGTGAACAACCCACCAACACTTATAAACCTTCTCATATAACGAGAGCAGCCCTGAGACCTAAAGCCCCAATACTCGACAAAGACGAAGGAGATGAGGGCCAGGGCCAGAGGGAAATTGACATCGGTATTGGCGCTACGCAGCAGAGGAACCCCCTCCTCCCCAATCACCATAGTTAAAAAACCGGGAAGCAGCGCCAGCCAGGCATTGGCGATAACAAAGATGAAGATGGTGGCGACAACGGGGAAGAATTTTCGTCCATATCCTTTACCTGCGGTGTCATCGACGAAATTGATCAGCATCTCGAGGAGGGCCTCGACGATATTCTGCAGCCCCTTGGGCACGATCTTCATCCGGCGTGTGGCGGCAAAACAAACCAACCCCAGCACTATGATGGTAAGCAAGGATGCCAGCATGGTATTGGTGATGGCAAAACCGGCGATGGAGAATACCTCCTCCGCAGCTAGTTGCACATGGGGCATCTCAGGGAGACGAAAGAAAAGAGAACCAACGATGAGAAGCAAAAGGAGACTGAGGGATATGATTGCGATCCGGACCCATAGGCCAAGTCCGCTCCACCACGAGCGAATCCTAGTCACTAATCATCCCCCTCATCTTTTCCTCGCCCGAGGGCTGGGAGAACCATGCGGTATGTTCCGTAAAATGCGGCGAAGAGCCCGACGCCAAGCCCCAGCAGGGTGAATAGCGGGCTAACGTCAATCTTGCGGTCAAGCCACACCCCCAGAACCACCCCTAAAATAATGCAGCCTGCGATATAAAAACCGATTCCAACAAGCCTTAGCGCCGCCGCCCAGCCATTCAAGACCGCCCTCCGACCCAGTATATCATACGCTACTACACCGGGCAACCTTCCCAAACAAAAATAAACCCCAGGCGCGGAGCCTGGGGTTATGACAGTGATAGCAAGCGTTTCCCTATTCGCAATAAAAAATGTGGGAGAAGTCTCCATCGAAGTCTTTCAGGAAGTTATGGATGTCCAGTAAGTCATTATCGCTTACCGCATCGATTTCACGGAACTTGTCATATTCCTCTTCAGTAAGATCGGTAATTAACTCAGGGAGTTGCCCTTCCCTAATTACAGCAGCCACTAAACCCTGACTGTGACAGTCAGAGCAATAGACACTAAGAAACCAGAGGTCACCATGGTGACCAAGAATCTTGACATTACCCCCTTCGTAGTGTCGACTGCAGACGCCACATTTTATAGTGGCGACCAATCTTCTGACAAATCCTTCATCCATATCCATAGCCCTTACCCCTAGCGCCGCCTATAACTACCCTTTATCCAAATCATCCAAGTTGAGGGTGTCGATGAAATCGGTAAAAGGAGCAAGCTTCTCCATCTCAGCCTCGCTGATCATGTCCTTTTCACCCTTAGCGGTGAGCGGCTTGCCACTCTCACGATCGAGGAATATCCCCGCTTTATCCAACACCGACTCATCGGCGAAAATCGGCACTTGCACTCTCACGGCAAGGGCGAGAGCATCGCTGGGACGGGAATCGATCTCCAAGCACTCCCCATTGACGCTGAGATTGATCTTAGCGTAGAAGGTATCGTTTTTAAGGTCGCAGACGATGATTGAAGTGACCGTAGCCCCCAGGGTCTCGATAACGGAGCGCAACAGGTCATGGGTTAAAGGGCGGGGCACCACCACATCCTGCAATCTTACCGCTATAGAATCCGCTTCCGCAGGACCGATCCAAATAGGAAGGTAACGCTCTGTATCCTTCTCCTTCAGAATCACCACCCGCTGGTAGTTCATCAGGCTCATCCGAATGCTATCGATGGTCATCTCAATCATTGCTACCTCCCAAGAGCTTCCCAGCTAGTCCCATTCTATCCTATCTTACTACTCATGTCAATATAAGTTTTGTCATGTCCAGTGTGGAAAACCTTCAACCTGCGCTCAAAAACCCCCCGTTCCAAAGTCACGCGCCGCTGGCACTTCCGACATTTGAGCCCTATGTCGGCGCCCAACCTGATTACCTGCCACTCGTCGCCGCCGCAGGGATGCTTCTTCTTAAGCCGCACCACATCGCCTGTCCTTACCTCCATCTCTAGGTAGCCTCCAGGTAAAGGTTGATCTCATCGCGCAGCTTCAGCGCCGCCGCCCTGGCCGCCATAGCGAAATCTTTACCCTTAGAGGCGTAGATGATCTGCCTTGAAGAGCTGATAATCGCCTTTTGGCCCTGGGCATCCACCCCGTAGCGAACCGCATTGGCCAGGTCGCCACCCTGAGCACCGATGCCCGGGATCAACAGGGGTATATCGGGGCAGAGCTGGCGGACGCGTCTTAGTTCCTCGGGGTAGGTAGCGCCGACCACGAGCCCTATATTGCCATAGGTGTTCCACTCCCTGGCCCTGTGGGCAACTACCTCGAACAGGGGCACCCCGGTCTCCGACAAGAGAAGTGCTTGGAAATGAACCGAGCCTACGTTTGAGGTGCGGCACAGGATGAACACCCCCTTTTCCTTATACTCGATGAAGGGTTCAATGGAGTCGTATCCTAGATATGGGTTTACGGTAGCGGCATCGAAGCCAAAGGTGTCAAAGAGCGCCCGGGCATAGGCGCGGGCAGTGCTGCCCACATCGCCCCGCTTAGCATCACCGATGATGGGGATCGACTTTGGGATATAGGCTATAGTCTTCTCCAGGGCCCTAAGCCCCTCGATTCCCAGCGCCTCGTAGAAAGCGAGGTTTGGCTTGTAGGCGCATACCAGGTCTGAGGTGGCATCCACGATCTCCCGGTTGAACTGGAAGACATCAACCGCAGGCATTAGATCCGGATCGGGGTCCAGCCCAACGCAAAGGAGGCTTCTATTGGTACGGCTAGCCTGAAGTAGCTTCTCTAAAAAGTTCATCGTCCCATGGCGATAATACCGCTCAACCAAGTTGGCGTCAAGAGCGAAAGAGTAGGCTGTCTGCTAATACGGTTAATCCCACCCACCCCCCCATTGGAGCTTGGCCCTAGACCCTCAGGGGTTGCAGGGGCAAAGCCCCCGAAGCCTATCTAGGGTGGGCGGGTGGGAAGAAATAGGTTACCTTAAGAAGAGTCAAGGCTTCTTGAAGAATTGCCCCCGCTGTGCTATGATTCCAACGATGGGGTGGTGTGTCGCCATGTCAGAGTGCGAACTTTATGTAAAGATTGATGCGCCCTTTGAGAGCTATGTCGATGAGGCGTGGCTAAGGCGAGTAGTGGCAGCGACCCTAGCTGTAGAAGGGGTGAATTCTCCGGTTGAGCTTGGCTTAGTTATCACCGACGATGAGACGATTCGCTATCTCAATAAAAAATACCGCGGCCAGAATGAAGCCACCGATGTGCTCTCATTCGCGCTCCTTGAAGACTCAGACCCACCATTTATTAATCCGCCTGATGGCGTACTTCACCTTGGCGAGGTGATCCTCTCCTATCCCCAGGCCATGGTTCAGGCCGAGGATCACCACCATTCCCTGAAGCAGGAGCTAGCGCTCCTGGTGGTTCATGGTGTACTTCATCTCCTGGGCCATGAGGATGAGGACACCAAGGGCGAACTCAGGATGAGGGCTGAGGAGAAAAGGGTGTTAGGAGAATTGTCCCATGATAGCCTACTACTATGAGCTACCACCCTTTAGACCTCCCACCGAGGCCTACAGCCTGTTAATCAGGGCAACCAGAAACTGCTCCTGGAACAGGTGCCAGTTTTGCAGCATGTATAAGGGTGCCAAGCTGGAGATCAGGCCGGTGGAGGAGATAAAGGGAGACATACTAACGATGAAGAGGCTTGTTGAGGAGATAGAGGAGTGGGCGTGTGCAATCGGCTATGGCAACGAGGTTGGCATGGTAGCCAGGGCCAATGGCATCCACTGGCTCGATGAAGGGGCGGTGAAAAACGTCTTTATCGGGGACTCCAACAGCGTCATTATGAAGACGGAGGACCTAGCCGAGATTGTCAGCTTCCTATATGAGACCTTTCCCACACTGGAGAGGGTTACAAGCTATGCACGAGCCAAAACTCTGGTCAAGAAAAGCGCCGCCGAGCTAAGAATGCTCCGCGATGCCGGCCTCACCAGATTACATGTAGGGCTGGAAACAGGCGACGATGAGCTGCTACAGTATGTGGAGAAGGGTGCCTCCGCGGAAGAGATGATAATCGGGGGCCGGAAGGCTATCGAGGCCGGGTTCGAGCTCTCGGAGTATGTGATGCCGGGACTCGGGGGCCAGGAGCGCTGGCAGCAGCACGTCCGCGGAACGGCCAGGGTCTTAAGCGAGATAAACCCCCACTTCATCCGCCTCAGAACGCTGGGTTTGGTGCCCGGAACACCTCTCTATGAAAAGAACCAGCGAGGCGAGCTTACCCTGCAATCGCGGGAAGGGCTTTTCATCGAGGTGCGCACCCTGATCGAGAAGCTCAATGCAACATCCGAGTTTGTGGTCAGCGATCACTCAGCGAACTATTATATGTGGGGGGTCGATGGCAGACTTCCCCAGGATAAGGCTCGGATGCTTGAGACCATAGACGCTATGTTGGAAAAGGCCCAGACAAGCACAACAGCGTAAGAGCGAACTAATGACATCGCAGGTATTCTACCGCAAGTGGCGTCCCCAGACATTGGCCCAGGTGGTGGGGCAGGAGCATGTGACTACAACCCTGCTAAATGCTCTTCACTCGGGGCGGGTGGCCCATGCCTACCTCTTCTGCGGCCCGCGCGGGACGGGTAAGACCAGCACCGGGCGCATATTGGCTAAGGCAGTGAACTGCCTTGAAAATGGCAAGGGTGAGCCCTGCAATGCCTGTGCCCTGTGCCAGGCGGTCACCGAGGGGCAGGCTATGGATGTGTTGGAGATCGATGCCGCCTCAAATCGCGGCATCGATGAGATCCGCGACCTCAGGGAGAGGGTTAAGTACGCTCCAAATATGGCAAGCCATAAGGTCTACATCATCGACGAGGTTCACATGCTCACCGAGCCAGCATCCAATGCCTTGCTCAAGACCCTGGAGGAGCCGCCGCCCCATGTTATCTTCGTGCTGGCCACCACCGAGCCCCACAAGGTGTCTCCTACCATTCTCTCACGGTGCCAGCGGTTCGATTTCAGGCGCATCCCCCAGGATGCTATGGTATCGAGGCTGGCCAGCATCTGCCAGCAAGAGGGGATTGACATCGAGCCGTCATCGCTAAAGATCATCGCCAGAAGCGCCACCGGCTCGATGCGAGATGCCGAGAACCTGCTGGAACAATTGCTTGCCTACTATGGTCCCAAAATCGAACTCCACCACGTTCAAGCTATGTTGGGCATCACCGGGGACGCTCGCGCTCAAGAGCTAGCAAAGCATGTCGTCGCCAGGGATATTGCCGCTGGCCTGCAAACGATAAATAGAGTAACCAGCGATGGACTCGACCTGCGCCAATTCAGTCGAGAGCTAGTGGAGTATCTAAGAGGGCTGCTTCTGCTAAAGGCCGGCGCCACAGATGCTATCGACCTGCCGCCTGAGGTGTTGGCCGATATGAGAAGACTTACCAAGAGAGCCTCCATCGAGCAACTCTCCAAGGCGGTGAGGCTGTTTAGAGGGGCGGAGCTGGAGTGCGATAGCTTTTCCCCGTTGCCTATGGAACTGGCCTTTGTAGAGTGCACCCTCCCCGAAGGGGAGGAATCCCCCAGTTTTGCAGCCCCGGTGAAGGAAGAGCCCATTATCGCTGCTGCACCGGCCGAATCGAAAGAAGCCTTTGTTTCCCCACCGACGGAGGAAGAAGCGACGACGCCCCCGGTGGAGGCTAAGGCGGAAAGCAAAGAGACCTCCCAATCAGACCCCGAGATCGAACGCCTGCGCAGCCACTGGAGGGAGGTTGTCGCTGCGACGCGGGGCATGGGATCAAAGGGCAACCTGGATGCCCTACTGAGAAGCGCCTGCGAGCCGATGGCTCTGGACGGCGATACCCTGGTTTTGGGTTTCTACTACGACTTCCATAAGGAGAAGATCGAAGACCCCAAGTATCGTCACATGGTGGAAGCGAAGGTGAACGAGGTCTTTGGCAAACCCTATAAAATTCGTTGCGTTCTAACCGGGCGTCAGAAGAAAGACCAGGGACCCCTTGTTGAGGAAGCGCTCAAGATGGGAGCCAAAATCGTTGATGAGGAGGAGGAATGAACAGAGCATTCATGCGTCAGGCGCGGCAGCTTCAGGGTAAACTGGAAAAGGCCCAGGAGGAGCTGGAGCACAGCACGGTGGAGGCCAGCTCAGGTGGCGGCGCAGTGACGGTGGTCGTCAGCGGCCAGCAACAGGTTCAGTCGGTGAAGATCTCGCCCGAGGCAGTCGATGACATCGAGATGCTCGAGGACCTGGTGCTCACCGCAGTGAACGAGGCGCTGAGGCAATCGCAGGAGCTTGCCGCGAGCCGCCTCGGTAAAATCACTGGAGGTCTCAACATCCCCGGCCTGACCTAGCGGGAGGAAAATGGTCAACCTCAACACCGTTCTCGTTCCCCAGCGTTGCTGGCATGGAAATGGGGAGTTCGCCCTTCAATTTCCCTCCTCGTGGGAATTAACCACCTGCTATATGCAGGGTCACCACAAAACGCCGCTAAGCCAGGCGCAAATAGGGGCTGCCTTTGCCAACCCCATCGGTGCCAGCCGGATACGAGAACTAGCCGCTGGGAAAAAGGAGGTGGCCATCCTTTTTGACGACATGACCCGACCCACCAGGGCGGCCGAACTTATACCATTCGTCTTGGAAGAACTCGGCGCCGCCAGTGTCCCCGAGGAAGGGATACGGTTTATCGCCGCGCTGGGGGCTCATGGCGCAATGACGCGACTTGACCTCAGCAACAAACTGGGCCAGGCGGTGGTCGATAGATTCCTTATCTACAATCACAATCCTTACGAGAATTGCACTCCCCTGGGAAAGACAAGCCGGGGGACACCCATCTCGATTAACACCGAGGTCATGAACTGCGAGCTGAAGATCGGTATTGGCTGCATCCTCCCCCACCCGCTCACCGGGTTCGGCGGCGGGGGCAAGATTATCCTGCCCGGGGTGGCTTCTGTCGACACCATAGCTGACAACCACAGCGCTTTGCCGGAGAGAACTATTGCCCAGGGGCGGGACCCGGCACTGGGACTCGGCGCCTTCGATGAAAACGTGGTGCGCCTCGATACCGCTGAGGCGGCAAAAATGGCCGGCCTCGATATCAAGATAGATGCCGTAGTAAATATCCGGGGCGAAACCACTGCACTGTTCGTTGGCGACCCCATCGATGCCCACGTGGAAGGTGTAAGGCTTGCCAAACAGGTCTATGCCACCGAACCGGTTGCTGACAACGACATCGCCGTGCTCAACACCTATGCCAAGGCCAGCGAGGCATTTCTTGCCCCACCACTGGCTACCCCGCTGCTGAGGGAGGCCGGCGGGGATCTGGTCATTGTTATCAATGCACCCGAGGGTCAGGTACCCCACTATCTGCTAAGAAGCTTCGGCAAGCAGCTCGGGGGCAGGCTCTGGTTTCAGCGAACCTCCCTGCCGCCGCGGGTCAACAGACTCATCATCTTCTCTCCCTATATTGACAGGGCCGGCGTCGACTGGATAGCACCTCCTGAGTCTGTTATCTGGGCCAAAACCTGGCCCGAGGTACTCGAAGAGCTCCAGGCAAGTTCCGGTGACCGCGCCAAGGTAGCCGTAGTACCTGACGCCACTGTCCAGTACTTTCCAGAGCGAAAGGAGGTACCGATTTGAGCACCAGACCTCTACCGGCCCAGCCCGTATCCCGGCTCATCGACGAGTTTCACAAGCTGCCGGGCATCGGCCCCAAGACCGCCCAGCGGCTCACCTACTTCCTGATTCGAATGCCCGAGGAGGAGGCGCGCTCCCTGGCCGAGGCCATCCTCGCCGTGAAGGAGAAGATCGTCCTGTGCTCCACCTGCCAGAACATCACCGACGCCGACCCCTGCCTTGTCTGCCGTGGAGAGGGCCGGGACCAGACCATGATATGCGTCGTCGAGGAGCCGCTGGACATCCTGCCCCTGGAGCGCACCAGGGAGTACACTGGGCTGTACCATGTGCTTCACGGGGTCATCTCCCCCATGGAGGGGATCGGCCCCGACGACCTGAAGATCAAGGAGCTTCTAGCCAGGCTCCAGGGTAGCGGGGTGGAGGAGGTCATCCTGGCCACCAACCCCAACCTTGAGGGCGAGGCGACAGCGATGTACCTCCAGCGACTTATTGCCCCCCTGGGGATTAAAGTCACCCGCCTGGCCCGGGGGCTGCCCTTCGGCGCCGACCTGGAATATGCCGACGAAGTGACCCTCACCCGCGCCCTGGAGAACCGCCAGGAGGTTTAGGGGGAAACTGGAAGGAGTGTTAGATTGCCATTACTCCCAATGCCTTCAATAAGTGACACTTTCTCTCCGGAACAACGGATAGTCGTGCACGAAGGGGATTCCTATGATTTCCTGAAAAGCATCCCTAACAATAGTGCAACACTTATAATCACTTCACCACCCTACAATATAGGCAAAGAGTATGAGACTAGAACAAGCATTGAATTATACCTAAAGCAACAAGAACCAATTATAGGTGAATTGGTGCGGATATTGAGAGATGAAGGTAGTCTATGTTGGGAAGTGGGTAATTTTGTGAAAAACTCAGAGGTGTTCCCACTAGACATATTCTATTACGACATATTTAGGAAGAAAGG
>Ga0114930_10002849_pt1 | contig 15468 bp, 18 predicted proteins | sample AnhtaG_FD_87300 | JGI IMG/M metagenome (GOLD analysis project Ga0114930, IMG submission 87300) | Deep subsurface microbial communities from Anholt, Denmark to uncover new lineages of life (NeLLi) - Anholt_01485 metaG | ecosystem: Environmental > Aquatic > Marine > Oceanic > Sediment | place... | reverse complement strand
TTGATAATCCTGTCGAGGAGAGAGCTCTCAATATGAAAGGCAGAGAGAAATTCCTCTGCATCATCTGGTCCCATCTCTCCTATCTCCATCTCTAATTTACCCCGAACTGCCATAACCTCGATATTCTTTGGGATATGAGGCATTTCTGGTAGGTCTTCATCCTCATCTGAATTGTTAGAAATCACCAGCATAGGCTTAGCGGACAAAAAGGTAAAACCCTTAAGGAGCGGAGCGGTAGCTATTTCAGTATTGTCCCTCAAGGGCCTGTCTTCAGATAGAATATCCCTGCATCTTTCTAAGAGAGGGAGTTCCTCGATAGCTATCTTTTTTCCTTTTTTCTCATCTGACTTAATCTTTTCGATCCTCTTTTCAGCAACCACAAGATCGCTCAATATTATCTCAGATTCCAGCCTAAAGAAATCCTCTTCAGGTGTGGGAGGAGGGCCGCCAAAGAGCTGAAAATTCTTTACTACATGTACCAGTCCATCACAGGTCCTCACCGCATTAAAGACTACATCTTCTTTTTCCCTCTTAGCATGATCCGAATCTACAATTTTTTGCGGCAGTAGGTATTCTACCTGAGAATAGATGGTTTTTTTTGGCTTATAGAGTTGCTCAAGGTAGTCTACCCTCTCATCGGGTACGTTAACTGTTACAATAAGCTGATCTCCTTTCTTGATCCTTTCTTCACCCTTTATTCCCCTGGCACCAGTCAGGGCCTTGAAGATTATAGCCTTCCCTGATTGAGGCAATCCAATGATACCTAATCTCATTTAAAGTGCCTAATCCCTCTCTCCAAATATCTTGGTTCCTATCCTTACCAGATTTGCCCCTTCCTCTATGGCAACCATATAAGAATTTGTCATTCCCATAGAGAGATATTTCATCTCTACATTTGGTAGATGAAGAGGCTTGATCCGTTCGAATATCTCCCTTGTTTTTCTAAAGTAAGGGCGTGATTCCTCTGGATCTCCAAATCTCGGTCCCATAGTCATCAGGCCCATGATCTTTATGTAACTAAGAGAAGAGATTTCTCTTATGAGTTGCATTATATCATTTGGGGCTACTCCGGTTTTCTGGTCTTCCTCACCGCTATTGAGTTCAATTAACACGGGCATGATCTTATTTCGCCTCTTAGAACATCTTTCTATCTCTTTGGCCAATCTAAGGGAGTCCACGGAGTCGATCATGTCAAAGATATCAATTGCCTTTTTTACCTTATTGGTCTGAAGATGTCCGATAAAGTGCCACTCCGCCTTATCTTCTACTTTATTAATTACCTTTAGGGTATCCTGGAGATAGTTTTCTCCTATGATTGTAATGCCTGCCTTTACTGCCTCAGATATTTCATCAGCGCTTCTCTCTTTAGCAGCTGCAAGGAGTGTGACACCTTCTGGCAACTCACGTAGTAGGCGGCTCACATTTTCCTTTATCATGGTAAGAACTCCTCCCATGTAAAAGTATGCAGTATGCAGTAAGCAGCAAGTCTTTACTGCTTCCTCCTTACTCCCTATTGCCTATTAGGCACTTCTAACCCCTTTTTTATCATAAGGGCTTCTACAGGGCAGATTTCTGCACAGGCATAACATTCCTCGCAGGTAGCCGTGGCTTTATCCTCTTCTCCAAAGAAACTTATTATGGTATCAAGCCCCCTTTTAGCAAAGCTTAACATAGCTTGTCCATTTTTTTTCCGGCAGACAAAGACACATTTACCGCACAAAACACACCTGGTAGGAACATATTCTAAGCAAGGGTGGCCTTGCTCTACTGTGGTCTCTCTCTCAAGTTGGTCAAGCCTCTTTAGCTTTAAGCCGAAATGTAAGAACTTGGCAATTCTTTGCAGTTCACATTTTCTATTAGCAGGGCAATTCTTGCAGTCTACATGATGGACAGAGAGAAGAAGCTCAAAGGCAGTTCTCTGCAATCTTCTTACATGTTCTGTATCGGTTCTGACCACCATGCCTTGTTTGACAGTTACAGTGCATGAGGTTATAGGCTGATTATATCCATCAATTTCAACAAGACACAGTCTGCATGACCCCGGTGGATTATCCATCTCCTTCAGGTAGCAGAGATTGGGGATATAGATTTCGTTGTCTAAACAGACCTGGAGAAGACTCACTCCGTCCTCGGTTTCAATTTCTCTATTATCAACTATGAATCTTAACATGGATTACCCGTAATTGCTCAAAATTCTAAAGGGCATGGATACCCCTGGCCCAGACCTAAACTACATGGCCGGAGTTAAAAGTACTCAGCTTACGAAATATTACAGCGAAAGCAGCTTGTTCCAAACAAGTCGCGCCAGGGCGGGCCCAAAGAATAAGCAACTATAAATCCCCAAGGTTTTTAACAATTACGATCACCCTTCCTGTGGGCGTTCAATTTTAGGTGCCAGTTCCGGAGGAGACACCTTTCTCACAGCATCATACTCCGGTGGACAAGATGCCATACATTCTCCACACTTAACACACAATGTTTGGTCAATGCCCTTCTTTCTATTTTTGGTAGTAAAGATTGATTCGGTAGGGCAGCTCCCAACGCAGGCGTCACAGCCCCTGGCACATTTATCTAAATCGATATAATATGCTGTTAATGTCCTGCACATCATAGCAGGGCATCGTTTTTCCGTGATATGTGCCTCGTATTCATCTCTGAAATACTTGATGGTTGTAATAACTGGATTAGGGGCGGTTTTTCCCAATCCACAAAGGGACCCTGCCTTGATATCTAAACTTAGATCCTCTAATAGCTCAATATCCTCCTCCCGGCCTTCTCCTGTTGTTATCCTCTCTAAGACATTGAGAAGATGCTTGGTCCCTATTCTACAGAATGTACATTTCCCGCATGACTCCCTTTGGGTGAAGTCAAGAAAATATCTGGCCACATCTACCATGCAAGCATCCTCATCCATAACCACCATGCCGCCGGACCCCATCATTGCCCCAGCTTGCGTTAGAGAATCGAAATCAATGGAGGTATCTAGAAAAGACCCTGGTAAGCACCCGCCGGAAGGGCCTCCAATTTGAACTGCCTTAAAATCCTTTTGATTTGGAATACCTCCACAGATCTCAAAGATAAGGGTCCTGAGGGTAACTCCCATAGGAATTTCTACTAAGCCGGCATGTAAAATGTTTCCCACCACAGAGAATATTGCTGTCCCAGGACTCCTATCTGTACCAATCCCTCTGTACCACTGAGCCCCATTCTCTAATATGGGTGGTATCGATGCCATGGTTTTAACATTATTAACTACAGTGGGCTTTCCCCACAAACCTCTTTGGGCAGGGTAGGGTGGCCTTGGTTGAGCCATGCCTCTTTTGCCTTGAATTGATTGTATCAGGGCTGTCTCTTCTCCGCAAACAAAGGCCCCTGAACCCTGAAATATTGCTATGTCTAAATCGAAGTTTGTGCTCAGTACCCCTTTACCTAAGAGTCCTATCTCTTTTGCCTGTTCAACTGCCTTGTTAATTGTTTTCACAGCAAGGGGATATTCTGCCCTGACATAAACAATCGCTTTTTCAGCTCCCACAGCATAGGCACTGATAGCGATACCTTCAATAACCTGATAGGGATTACTCTCAAGTATAGTCCTATCCATATAGGCACCCGGGTCACCTTCGTCTGCATTACATATGACGATCTTATCCTTTTCCTTGGCATCTCGGACCAATTGCCATTTTATGTCAGTTAAAAAACCTGCACCTCCTCTCCCCCTGAGACCTGAGTCTTGAATCTCATGTATGATCTTCTCTGGCTCTAAGGTAAGTGCCTTGACAAGGGCCGAATATCCTCCCTTTGCTATGTACTGATAGATATCCTCAGGGTCAAGTAAACCACTGTTGGCCATAACTACCTTTTTTTCTTGATTAAAGCGCGGGAAGTCCATGATCCAAGGTATCAGGTCGTTTTCTTCCATGGCACCTAATACATGCTCAAAAACGGGGTCATCTTCTTCTAAGAAGGCCTTTACCAGCAGTCTTGCCTTTCCAGGTGTTAGATCGTGGTAAAGGATGGGTGGGAATCCGGGCTTATCAATTATGACCAGTGGCTCGGCATAGCAATGACCCAGACAACCTACTGGAATGATACGGGCACTGATTTTTCGTTCTGAGAGTGCCTCCTCAAATGCAGCCTTCACATCCGTTGCACCTGACGCCAGGCCACAGGTAGCCATGCCGATGAAGATGTTTTGACTATCATCTCCCTTCATCTCCCTGAAGCGTCTCTCTGCATCCGTCTTTATGGAGGCAAATACCTCGTCTAATTTTTCTTTACTGTTTTGATTCACTTTGCTGTTTTTCTCTTTTTTCTCGTTCTTTCTCTATCTCGAAGCCCAGGATGAGTCCCTCTACTTTGCTTGGGGCCATATGCCCGTTAACTGTATCGTTGACTATGGCCACAGGGGCCAGGGCACAGCATCCTACGCAGGCTACCCTGTCAATGCTAAATTCCCTGTCCGGTGTGGTTTCACCTGGTTTGATCTCAAGCTTGCGTTCAAAACTCTCCAGGATTATATCACCACCCCTAATGTGGCAGGCTGTTCCAAGGCAGACCTCAATCTGATGTTTGCCTGGAGGATAAAACCTGAACTGGTTGTAAAATGTGGCCACCCCATAGACCTCACTACTAGACATTCCAAGATGTTTGGCCACCATTTGCAGGGCACGGACAGAGAGGTAGTGATGTTTTTCCTGAATCATTTGTAAGATGGGTATTAGATTGCTTTCTTCGTTTACAAAAGTGGCTAGCATTGAGGCTATATCATGTAACATGGCCTCTTCTTCGATTTCGGCTGTATTATCCATGGATATTTTCTTTTCAAAGTGAACGAGCTATCCTATTTTAAGAATTTTTCTGAGGTCAAGGAGAAATACAGGGGTTTTGACCTTATGCTTCCTCCAACCATATTAAAACCTTGTTAAAATCCTCCTCTAATTTTCTCAGGGCCTGCCCTCTATGACTTACTCTACTTTTCTCTTCAACTGACAGCTGGGCAAATGTCTTCTTAAGGGGAGGATAGTAAAAAAGGGGATCATATCCAAACCCTTTTGCCCCTATAGGCTCATCTAAGATTATCCCGAAGCATCTTCCAGTATATGTCAAGACCCGTCCGGCCGGTTTGGCTACTGCAATAGAACAAACAAAGGTGGCATTTCTATTCTCCTTCCCTTTCATTTTCTCAAGAAGTTTCCGGTTGTTTTGATAATCATCAGCTGATTCCCCAGCATAGCGTGCTGAAAGGATACCTGGTGCTCCATTTAAACAGTCGACTTCAAGACCCGAGTCATCAGCCAGGGCAGGTACACCAAGAATTCTTAATGCATATTGGGCTTTGTTTGTAGCGATTTCTTCAAATGTCCCTGCTTCTTCTCTAAATTCAGGAATCTCCTTAAATTCAGAAAGTCCTTTTATCTCTAAAGGAAATCTCTTAAAAAACAGTTCATACTCTCTTTTCTTACCCTTGTTATGGGTTGCCAGAACTAGAACTGTTTCTGACATAGATCTTCCTCCAGTGAGTGCCTAAAGTTAGGGAAAGACATCATCTTAACTTTAGGCACTTTCAACTTTAGCTCACTTTAGGCACTTTTATTAAAACATATATCACTTGATTATTTATTAAAAGCTTTTTATATAGTGACTAACAATTTGGCGGTATTACTTTGACTTGGTAAAAGGGTAATTTTATGAGTGGAGGAGAGACCTTTGTTGTTGGGGATGTTCATGGTTGCTTAGAGATGTTAAAAAGGCTTATTGATAAGATAGAATGGAACTCGTCCAATGATCGACTCATTTTTATTGGAGACTATATTGACAGAGGGGAAGATGCCAGAGGTGTTGTCGACTTTATCTTAAGATTAAGAGAGGATTCCCCTTTAGTTGAATGTCTTATAGGAAACCATGAACAGATGTTTCTTGATTATCTGTCAGGTGTTAATTCCCATAGCTTCATATTGAACGGAGGTATCTCTACACTTAGAAGCTATGAGGGGGTGAGGCGAGGTAAGGATGATCCACTTATTCCATCTTCTCATCTTGACTTTTTTTCTTCACTTCTACCCATGATAGAACTCGAGCAATACTATATCGTCCACGCTGGTTTTCGCCCTAACATAAGGATTGAGGATCAGGATTTGATTGATATGATTTGGATTAGAGACGAATTTATCTATTCTGATTACGATTTTAGCAAGGTGGTTATCTTTGGGCATACCCCACTTAATAGCCCTATGATCATGAAAAATAAGATAGGTATTGATACTGGCGCTGTTTATGGAAATTGCTTAACCTGTCTGCAACTTCCAGAAAAAAGATTTCATTCAGTTGAACCCAGGTAAAACTCGGATGCAGCTCTTCTTCCTGTGAGCGCAAGATATTCATATTCTTCATAGACAATCAGGCCCTAACAACCCTCTTTTCCTTAGCCACCCAATTTTCGCGCAGAAAAAACGGGTCTTCTCCAAAATTCACGAAACCTCAAATAAGGGTATCTTGACTTTAGATTCGTTAAAGGGTATTTTACCTACAAATCTTCATGTGAGGAATCCTTGAATATCTTAGGCACATATTCGCCGGGAGGATCAGATTGATTGAGCTTGTCGTCAAAGGCGGACCCTTTATGTATCCTATCCTATTTTGTTCTGTTGTTTCCCTTGCTATATTTATGGAGAGGTTATGGGTATTGAGGCGAGTATTAATTATCCCAAAGGACTTCATTGTTAAGGTAGAAGACCATGTAAAACGGAATAAGATAGCAGAGGCAATTTTCCTCTGCCAGGGAAATAGCTCTTCAATTGCCAGGATTTTCCTGGCAGGCCTTAAGAATGCTGGCAGAGGGATGTGGCTGGTTAAAGAGGCCATAGAAGAGAAGGGAAGGAGAGAGGGTGTCATATTGGAGAGAAATATAGGCGTTTTATTGACTATTGCTAACCTCTCTCCATTGCTTGGTTTGCTTGGTACAGTTTCAGGCATGATAAAAACCTTTGAGGCGATCTCTGTTCATGGTGCTGGCGCCCCTGCACATCTTGCAGGAGGTATCGCCGAGGCCCTAATCACAACTGCTACTGGCCTTCTGGTAGCTATACCGACATTGGTCGCCTATCGTTTTCTTGTAGACAAGGCCCAGATCCTCATTTTTCAAATGGAGGAAAGCTCTATTAGGCTTGTGGAAACCATGGAGGGCAGCAAGAATAGTGCGCTTTAGTCAGTCAAAGAAAGAAGAAATCAGTCTTGGTATAAGCATTGCCCCTCTAATAGATATTGTATTCTTGCTCCTTATATTCTTTATGGTAACCTCTCATTTTGAGATCATAACTGGTATTGATATTAAATTGCCTGACATTACTGAAAGAGGATTAGATCAATTGGTGGATACTATGATTGTGGCTATAGATGAGAGAGGAGATTGTTATCTAAAAAAGGAAAAAGTGACTTTAAAGGACCTCTATCTTAGGCTCAAAGGGAGTACTGAACAAAAAAAGATCAACCTTATTTTGCAGGCCGATCGAGATGCTAAACATGGCCATGTTGTCAGGATAATGGATTTAGCCAAGAAAGCAGGTATTGCCTCTATTATAATAGCTGCCCAGTGGGAGCCTGAAAAGGTTTTTTAGATTTGGCGTTTTTCAAGAAAAGCTATTTTGCTTATATTTTGATTTTTTCTTTTGTTGCAGCCCTCTTGTTGGTCTGGATAAGCTTTGGACGGCATGGATCAATAGACCTCTATAAAATGCAAAAAGAAAAAGAGGAATACTTAGCTATTATAAGGGATCTTAAAGAAAAGAACAGGCTGCTGGCTGCTGAGATCAGACGACTTAAGGAGGACAAAGAATACTTCGAGTCAGTGGCTCGCAAGGAATTGGGTCTGATAAAAGAGAATGAAATTATCTACCGTTTTAAAAAGGACTGGAAGGGTAATGAGAAAAGGAAATGATAACAAAAGCTATGAGTAAACCTTAAAGAGGAGTTAAAAGTGACCACATTAGATGGAATCTATGATGAAATTGTGGATAAAATAGCAACCCCTAAGTTAAGACTTATTCTTCTTGAGATTTTAAAAAAGGAAGAAAAGCCGGAGAGAGTAATAAAGGCTTGTATGAAGGTATTGGAATGTTTCCCGGATGATATTGACATTAGAAAACTTTTGGCGGAAACATATTTTGAACAGGGATCTATTAGACTTGCAGAAACAGAATTAGACAAATTATGCTTGAAAATTGACGACTTATCTTCTGTTTTTAAACTTCAAGCTGAGCTTTTTAGAAAAGAGGGCAGGATTGAAGAGGCAATAGATTCCCTGAAGATATATCTAGCACATCACAGGAGTGCTCAGGAGGCAACCAGGCTTCTCTCTGAACTAACCTCTCCTCGTGAAGAAGAACCATCAGTTCTTCCGACTTCTACCTTGGCGGAAATCTATTACAAACAGGGAGAGTTAGAAGAGGCCATAAAGATGTATGAACAGGTAGTTGAGGCCTCTCCAGATGATGAGAAATCTAAAACCAGACTCAATGAATTGAAGGGGATGAAGGAAGCTGAAGAGCATAGAAAGGCGAAGGAAGAGATACTAAAAGAAAAGAAATTGAAGCTGATAGGCATCTTGGAAAGATGGCTTGCTAATATAGAGCAAAGAAGAATAGTAAACCTTTCGTATCAACCTTAAGCCTACTGTCACGCACCGAAATTTTAGGTTAGATAGTCGAGTATTCGAGTGATCAAATGGTTGAGTGGTTTTGTTTTTACTACTCAACTACTCAACTACTCAACTACTCGACAACTTAACTACTTAACCAAGAAAAAGGAGAAAGGCCATTAATGTTTTCGACAGCAGATTTTAGGACTGGGCTGAAGATAGAATTGGATGGGAAGCCATTTATCATCATAGAGTTTTTGCATGTGAAGCCAGGCAAAGGTGGGGCATTTGTGAGGACAAAACTCAAAAACATGATTACTGGCCAGGTATTAGAGAAGACATTTAGGGCCGGAGAAAAGGTTGCTCGACCCAACATAGAGGAAAAGGAAATGCAATATCTTTACCAGGACAAAAGTGAGTTCTGTTTTATGGATACCGAGACCTTTGATCAGATTTTTCTAAGAGCTGAACAGTTAAAGGAGAGTAGGCTATTTCTGAAAGAGAATACAAATGTCAAGGTGCTGATATACAATGACAGGATAATGGATATTGAACTCCCCAATTTCCTTAATCTAAGGATTGACCAAACCGAGCCAGGGATTAAAGGAGATACAGTAACCGGAGGTAGCAAGCCAGCTACCCTTGAGTCAGGAGCAGTTATTCACGTTCCACTTTTTGTAAATATTGGGGACATAGTTAGGATAGACACACGCTCAAGGGAATACATTGAGAGGGTAGAACAGGGAATCACTTGAAAAAGAGCTTTGCTTTCAATTTTATGGCTACCGGTGTAGGTAGCGTACCTTTCTTAGATGTAGATGATACCTGCCAGCGCATCCTTAAGACCTTCACAGATGTCCCTTTCTGGCCCCAGTTTGTTAAACGAAGCTTTCTTGAAGATATGACTATCCAGGCAAGCCAAGGGCTTCCACTTCTTGGGATGAATCATGAGAAAAGCTCTATCTATCTCTCTTCTGCCAATGACAAGGATAGTGAGCTCACCTCTTTTTATGAGCATTTTATGCACGAAGATACCGATTATTTCGCTATCAGTCATGAATATGCAGCTGGTCTCTATAGGATTTCAGAACTGATTGATAAGAGCCCTCAAAGTTACGGGCCTTTTATCAAGGGCCAGATAGTAGGCCCCATCACCTTTGCAGGAAGCGTTAAAGATTCAACAGGAAGATCTGCCCTTTACAATAGCGAGATTATGGACACCATAGTCAAAGGCTTAGCCATTAAGGCCCTGTGGCTGGTTAAGAAGATGTCTGTATCCAATAAGATGCCTATGATTTTTATAGATGAGCCATATCTTTCTGGTTTTGGTTCTGCCTTTACACCTATTCTCAGAGAAGATGCCATCAGGTTTATAAGAGAGGTCGTAGATTATGTGAGGACCAGGAGTAATGCATTAATCGGGATCCACTGCTGTGGAAATACAGATTGGTCCATGATAATTGAAACAGGTGTTGATATAGTAAATTTTGATGCATTTGATTATATGGATTATTTTTTGCTGTACAGAAAGGAGATCATGAGGTTTTTGGAAGATGGTGGGACAATTGCATGGGGAGTGGTGCCTACCAGTACCTTTAGCGGTGAGGAAACTGCTGATGATCTTAAAATGCAGCTGGAGAAAGGGCTTAATAGATTTTGTGAATGGGGAATCGATAGAAGCACACTAGGTGAAAGGTCAATTATTACGCCTTCCTGTGGTTTGGGAGCAATACAGCCAGATAAGGCAGAAAGGATCTTGGAACGGGTATCCAGTTTGTCAGCCATAATGTCTGATCTCACTGGTTAGTTACTATTCTTTAGAGCACAAAAACAGAATTTTCTTTTGCAGCCTCTATCTCCAGATTTGAATCTTTTTTCTTGATCAAGTCCTGACAGAGAATCGTTGCTTTTATTACATCACTATCTTTTCTCTCTGGCGCATGGTGAAATAGAATCAGTTTCTTAGCATGAGCATTCAGGGCAAGATCAATGGCCGATTGATAATCAGAGTGCCCCCAACCCCTGTGTTTAGGTATCTCTTCAGGTATGTAATGGCTATCATGGATCAGGACATCCGTTCCCTGGCAAAAGGCAATATAATCGCTGAAGGACTTATCATTTACATCGAGCTCGTTATCAGTCAGAAAGACAAGGGTTTTGTCTGGTTCGCGAAACCTAAACCCTAAACCTCCCTGAGGATGACGTAGAGGAATACTATCTATGACGGTGCCATCAATTTCAAGGTGGCCAGTGCTCAATCTATTAATAAATTGTATGTCTGCCTCGAGTTCCTCAAACCTCACCGGGAAAAAGCCATCTCCCATTTTATTGTCAAAGCTGTATCTAAGGCCTTTCATGCATGAGTTGTACCCATCAACGAGGATTCTGGTTGAGGGTTTATAGATTGGCGAAAAAAAGGGGAAACCCAAGATATGATCCCAGTGGATATGGGTAATAAGAAGATGGATATCCGCATCTTCTCTGCGGGATTCAAACTCACTACCAAGAGACCGGATTCCTGTACCGGCATCTATTATTACCCTTTTTCCGCCAATGAGATCTATCTCCAGGCACGTAGTATTTCCCCCGTAAATGATAGTATCTTTTCCCGGCACAGGGGTAGATCCCCTGGTACCCCAAAATTTGATTTTCATCTCTTTGTCCCTGGAAAACGCAGAGTTGAAAGGTTCATAAAGCTCTTATCATAAGGCCTTAGTAAATGACATATAGTTCTTGCGAATTTCATGTGACATTACAAAATAGATTTATTTCTGTCAATGGAAAAAAAGGAAGAAAAGATTAGCCTGATTGAAGAGGCCCTGAGTGAACTTGCTGCCAACAACTCTGATTGTCACCTTTGCCCGAGGAGTTGTCATGTAAATAGACGCAGAGGGGAAAGGGGTTTCTGCGGAGTCGGTAATCTCCCTGTTGTGTCTACTTCTTGCCTTCATTTTGGAGAAGAACCATGTCTGAGCGGCTATTATGATTATAAGGACAATGTAAATACAGGATCTTCCCTTTCTGGATCAGGGACTGTATTTTTTGCCGGTTGTAATCTTAGATGTATTTTCTGCCAGAATTATCAGATTAGCTGGAATATCCATGGGTCTATTGCTTCCCCTGAAAGGTTAGCTTCCACCTTTCTTTTTTTGCAACAAAAGAAGGCATTAAACATAAATCTGGTTACCCCAACACATGTTATTCTCCCGATTCTTGAGGCATTGAAAAGGTCTTTTGCTCTCGGACTGAAGATTCCCATTGTTTACAATACCAGTGCCTATGATTCATATGAAACAATCTCAAAACTGGCCGGAATTATTGACATCTACCTGCCTGATTTTAAATATATCAGGAAAGATACAGCATTTAGCTATGCTAAAGCCCCTGACTATCCTGAGAGGGCTGCTGAGGTAATAACAGAGATGTACAGACAAGTGGGAGATCTTGAGCTTGATAATGAGGGAAATGCAAAGAAAGGTCTGATTATAAGACACCTGGTTTTACCAGGTTGCAAGGAGGAGTCATGCGCAATATTGGAACGGATTGCAGCTAATCTTTCCGCTCAAGTTTATTTAAGCCTGATGAGCCAGTTTCATCCAAGCAACAATGTGCCGGATGAAATAAATAGGGTGATTTTAGAAGAGGAGTATAATGAGGTTCTGTGTAGGGCAGAGGAATTGGGTTTTGAAAACGTCTACATACAGCCATATCCATTCAGTTCTAAAGACCATTTACTTCCTGATTTTGATAGGGAAAATCCGTTTTTTTGGGATGAGAAGCCGTTAACCTCCACATAATTGTAACAGAAAAGTTGCGATGAATATGCTTATCGTAGTATAAGTAAGAGTAATCAGTTTGAGCCTAATCGATACAGTAAACTCACAGTTTCGATGAATAATAAACAGATCCAGATGATTGAGTCTTGTGTATGCCTACAGATAGCATGATAGCGGTAACAGGGAAAGTTGAAAGAGTAACAGACTTTGAAAAGGGGTTACCTGATGCCCTTGTTGAAAGGGATGGAAATATACAGTCAGAGACGATTACAGAGTTTAAAAGAATTAAACCTGAAGTCATCATCCCAATGCATTGTACAGGCTGGAGGGCTATTAAGAGATTCTCAGAGGAATTCGCTTCATCCTTCATTTGCAACAGTGTTGGTACAAAGATAGGCCTCTAGGCAAGGATTCTTGCATAATGAGAATTTTGATCTATATCATTGTGATACTTTACGTCATTAGCGGATTTGATATTATACCTGAGTGGGTTGTAGGACCTATCGGAGTGATTGATGATGTAATAATATTGGGTGCTCTATACTGGTACTTCATCTACCGGCCAGCCAAGATTCGGGCAAAATCTGAAAGAGCTTATTATCAAGAAGGGGAGGGCAGAAGACGTGAAAGCTACCAAGAGAATCAAAAAAGGGCTCAAACAGATAAAAGGTTCTCAAAATCGGATCCACACGAGGTTCTAGGTGTACGTAGGCAGGCCTCAATAGATGACATAAAAAGCGCCTACAGGAAATTGGCCGCAAAGTACCATCCGGACAAGGTAGATCATCTGGGAGATGAGTTCCGAACCTTGGCAGAACAGAAATTCAAAGAGATTCAAGAGGCCTATCAGGAGCTGGTAGATAGATAATCTCAACTATCCCGCCCATTTCACCTATCTGGCAACGTTCTTGCATAAAGTACTATCAAAAGGCTTGAAATAAGGTTTGCCTACTATGGGCATCGATTGAACCCCGAAACAGAGATTTTTGCCTTAGTTCATCAGACCCTTATGAAGAATCATACTCGTGATGGTCAAAATTTTGACGTGCATTATGACAAATAAATGACACGACTCCATCCAACGTTATGGAATGATGGAGTATTGGAGTACTGGAGTGGTGAGTAGGAAAAACGCCAAGAGATTATTTTCTTGTTCCTGTGTTTCACTTTATTCACCCATTACTTCAGTACTCCATCGCTCCAATACTCCAATATTAAGGAAAACCTCTTTAACATAATGACAAGGGCCAAAGAAAAAACCATTCCTATTGAAAAATTAACACCTAATATGACTCTGGTCAGGGACATTACCAAACCAAACGGCGATCTCATTTTTGGACAGAGGGGAAAGCTAACTGAATCGATAATCGAGAGATTGAGCAGGTTTGGTGTGAGCAAGGTTTCAGTTGTGGTGAAGGAAGCAGATGAATACCGGGACCCTGAATTTACTAACAAAAAGATAAAAGAGATAGAAGAAGGATTGGATTACCGCTTCAGGAAGGTTAACCATATCCCGTTGATGATAGAACTAAAGGGGCTCTTATTTGAACATCTGAAAGGAAAACTAATCTCATGAAACAGGATATTTTAGCCAGAAAACTCGAAAGGATGAGTGATCTTCCGGGCCTCCCTTCTGTGGTCTTTGAGGCCATACATCTCCTTCATCAGCCAGATATTACTATCGAGCGGCTGAGCTCTTCTATTCAGCTGGACCAGGCCATTGTCTCAAAAATACTGAGGCTTGTTAACTCCTCCTTCTATGGTTATCAGGGCAAGATTGGCAGCCTTTCACAGGCCTTGGTGCTTCTCGGTTTCAATACGGTTAGGAATGCAATTCTCTCTATATCAATCCTGGATATATTTTCTGGCATAGATAAAGATGACAGTTTTGATCCTCGTCTCTTCTGGCTCCATGCTATTGGAACCGGGGTTATATCCCAGGTTATCAGCCATCAGCTTAAACACCCCCGTGTTGAAGATTTTTTCATTTCAGGACTACTTCATGATATAGGAAAGCTTGCCATCATTAAACTTTTCCCTGAGGATTTTTTTCAAATATTAAAAGAGGTGAAAGAAAAGGATATCTCGATAATTGAGGGAGAAAATGGCATGTTGGGGATAAACCATACAGAGATTGGACATAGGCTGGCCAGAAACTGGATGTTACCTATTGAAATCCAGGAAGCTATCGGCTTCCACCACTACCCATGGAATGCCAAGGAGAATAGAGCAATGTCTGCCACAGTTTACCTTTCGGATTGTCTTTGCCGGGCACTTGATATCGGTTATGGGGGCGATTCCCTGGTACCAGAGATAGATCCCAAGGCACTGACAATCCTGGGTGTGGAGCCACTCTTTATTGCTGGATGCCTGGAGGAAATTGATCTTGAGATGGAAAGGGCGAAAAGCTTCTTAAATGTCTTTAATTACTGATTTTATCTGTGGTAGCAAAATCATCCTTCGGGTTAAGGGACAATCGTTACAGGCCTGATGCCCCGAGCTATTGTTTCTCGCTTGCTAATTTCTGATCCAACTGGACAAGCAGTTATGCACAAACCACACCGAAACGTATAGCCATTTCGTCCCATATGTGGGAGACCCCTATCTTGATAGTAAGAACAACCTTGTTTATCTATGTTCACTCCTTTCCAAACCACAGTTTTCATTATCACAGGGCCTTTTTTATAATCATTGGGTATACAGCTCCTTGGGCAGACACGTATGCACGCAAAATTACATTCAGGAATTGTTTTTTCGCAAAGAAACAAGCTTAAAGATTTGTCTGGTATTAGTTTCGCATCTGTTAGAACCTGCGCAAACCGTTGTCTAGGCCCAAACTGAGGAGTCAACAGAAGATTGTTCAAACCAAATTCTCCCAACCCTGCCTGCACCGCTGCATGTTTATGAGAAAGGATTCCTTTCAGTTCACTTAAGTCATATGGATCTGAGGCATGAACAGGCATTGCCAAGAATCCCTTCTTTGTTAAGAAACGGGCAATACGAAGCAAGGTCTGATCCAGCTGATTATTCATCGTAATCATCATCCGGCTATACATAGCT
>Ga0114930_10002848_pt1 | contig 15469 bp, 16 predicted proteins | sample AnhtaG_FD_87300 | JGI IMG/M metagenome (GOLD analysis project Ga0114930, IMG submission 87300) | Deep subsurface microbial communities from Anholt, Denmark to uncover new lineages of life (NeLLi) - Anholt_01485 metaG | ecosystem: Environmental > Aquatic > Marine > Oceanic > Sediment | place... | reverse complement strand
CGTAGGGCAATCCCTTGTGGATTGCCGTCGCGCCAGGGCAGGCTGGCCTTCGGGAACCTGAGAATTCTACCAATCTATCGCGCCAGAGCGGACCGAAATCCGAAATGCAATAGATTCCTCAGCAGTTACTTCTTGCACGCTGTGTGTTTTCTGAGCTCCAGAGAAAGCTTTCTTAAGTGCTCTTTCTCCTCATCAACCAACTGACCTATAAATTCACGCCCCTTCTTCTCTTCAGTAGCATCTTGCATAATAAGAAAGAAAATTATTGAATCCTTCTCAAACTGAATCCCCAGGTTCAGTGCATCTTCAAGGTTCTTCACTCGGGATAATTCTTCTTCCATATCCAGATCCGATCTGAAGATGTGCATATCAGCCATTGTCTGGAGGTATCGGTTCATCTCATGTTCAGGATCCCAGACAGTATCCTTAGTAGCTGCTTTGGGCAGTTGGGCCTTCAGCTCCCTAAATCTCCTCAGGTGTTCGACCTCATCTTGAGCAAGGGAGGCTAAAAGGGCCTTTACGTCAGGATCATCAACGAGATCCATGGCTTTTTCGTAAAAGCGCTTGCCGTTCTTCTCTATATCAATAGCTATCTGTAAAACCTCATCCGCATTAAATCCATAAATCACGATACCGCTCCTTCCATTTTTTGACTATTGTTCCTTTTCGAACTCGTCTTTTGAGACACCACACACTGGACAGGTCCAATCGTCTGGCAAATCTTCAAAGGCAGTGCCTGGCTCTATTCCGTTATCCGGATCACCATTGGCAGGATCATACACATAACCACAAACTTGACACACGTACTTATCCATAACTCTCTCCTCCTTATTCTATCTGGTTAATACCTTATCCACCCCGCCCTGCGGGACGTGCTATATCCTAAAGAGACTGCAAAATTAGCATCTTCTGTAAATCGACGACTTATCTTTCCCCGGTCTTCTGGTGATGATGGAAGGCCACCCCTCCGATGATCAATCTCCTTCCCTTAACCTGTTGAACCCACTTTGCAAAGAGGAATTTATATCTCAAAACAAAACCTTGTAGTCAACTCCACCTAATTCTGGAGATCAGCTGCCTGGAAAAAGTGGCGATCCCATCCCTTAGTCATTTGCTAAAGTTTCAGGCCTTTAGCTACAGCTCCACCCATCTCTGGATCAGCCTTAGTCAGGTTTTCAATCACCCGCTGCTGGATCGGTTTGTCAATGTGCATAAGATCCGCGATGAGGTTATCAGCCAGATGCTCTTGGTCCATCTTGCTCAAGGAGCGATATCTCTCCCCGGCCTGTTGGAAATCATTCGTCTTGCTGATCTTCTGACGAGTCACTTCTCCCTCAACCCGATATACTCGTGAGGTGCCCACCGGGGCCTCCTTGGGCATGCCGCCAGCCAGGCTATTAGGCTCATAATTGACCGGCCCACTGAATTCCCCGATTTGCATGGCCCCATCGCGCTGATTGTTGTCAACCGACACCTGAGGTCGGTTGATGGGAAGTTGCAGGTAGTTCGCTCCCAACCGATAGCGCTGAGTGTCAGTATAGGAAAATGTTCGACCTTGGAGCAGCTTGTCAGCAGAAAACTCGATTCCTGGGACAATGCTGGCAGGACAGAATGCCGCCTGCTCCACTTCGGCGAAGAAGTTTTCAGGATTGCGATTGAGCACCATTTTACCTACTGGCATCAGGGGGAATTTGTCCTCAGGCCACGTCTTTGTGGCATCGAGTGGATCAAAATCTTGCTTTAATTCGTCAGCGATCTCCATCAACTGGACATTTAGTTCGTATTCAACCTCTCCACCGCTGGCGATCGTATCGTACAGATCACGAGTGAGGCAGTCAGGATCCGCACCAGCCAGCTGGGTTGCTTCATGACGGTCAAGGTTCTTAACACCCAATTTCGGTTTCCAATGGTATTTCACATACACAGCCTTTCCCTCGGCGTCTATCCACACGTAGGTATTGACGCCAAAACCCTCCTGCATCCTGTAACTCTTTGGCGTGCCTCGGTCTGAAAAGAGCCAGGTAATCATGTGGGTTGATTCCGGGGTAAGGGAGATAAAATCCCAAAAGCGGTTGTGCGCGGAAGAGGCCGATGGCATATTGCTATCCGGTGCACCCTTGAAGGCATGAACCATATCCGGGAATTTGATGGCATCTCGGATGAAAAATACCGGGAGATTGTTTCCAACCAGTTCGTAGTTGCCCTCTTCGGTATAGAACTTAACTGCAAAGCCCCGGGGATCCCGCACGGTATCAGCAGAACCTCTTCCTCCCGTGACCGTTGAAAACCGTACAAAAACAGGGGTCTTTTTTTCTGGATCTTGGAGGAATTTCGCCTTGGTGTAGGGTTCCACGCTCTTCGAAACCTGAAAGTAACCATGTGCCCCTGCCCCCTTGGCGTGGACAACCCTTTCGGGGATGCGCTCCCTGTCAAAGTGAGCCATCTTTTCAATAAACTGGACGTCTTGCAACAGCACCGGACCGCGTTCGCCAACGGTCAAGGAGCTCTGGTTGTCAGTAATCGGTACACCCTGGTTCGTAGTCAAATATTTTTCTTTCATGATGTCACCCTCCTTTGTTAAGTAAAGGTTTCTCCTCTATCTACTTTTCGCCTTAATCCACCTCCTTTCTGCTTAAGATCGGAGAGACAATTAATTTATTGTAAAACTCGTAGACTTACGTTGCAGTTACGTAGGAGTATCTCAAACATATACCAAGAAATTTGCACCAATACTATTCCCCAATATACGTTGGAGCAGCCTTTGGTGCCTTACCCTTTTTTACAAGATGATAGTAGGCATAGGTCATAGGTTCCCTATCACTTACTATATCTGCGTCAACAACCTCGCCAATAAAAATGGTGTGGGTGCCCATATCAACTTCTTTTCCAACTCTTACCTCTAAGAATGCGGTACTGTTCTCCTCAAGAATTGGATTCCCCAATTGACTTAACCGATACTTTATACCATCGAATTTGTTAATATCCCTTCCGCATTTGAACCCAAAGCGCCCTATAAAAACCATGCCAGTCTCTCTATCTAGCACGTTCACCACGAAGGATCGGCTCTCTTTGATAAACTCGTGAGTATAATTCTCTTTGTTGATACTCACAGCCAGCACAGGGGGCTTTGAGGTGATCTGAAACACGGTGTTTGCTATTTGCCCATTGATCTTGTCACCCTTGCTTGCTGCGACAACATAGAGACCATAACTGATCTGGTGAAGGGCCTTCGTGTTCATTTTATCCTCCTTTGATTTGCTCCAGACGGAGCCCTTCCAGTGCCTTATTCCTTAACCTGCTTCTAAGTTCCCCCTGCCCCTTCAAGAGTACATTTGCTAAAATCGATTTCTTTGCCGCACCCAGAACACACGTGCTTTTTGTCAAACTCATCCGAGAATATCTCCTTTTCTTTTCCGCAGTTGGGGCACTTGCAGGTAAAAGCCTTCAAGTTCATAAGATCTTCAAATCCCGGACAGTGTCTTGGAGTAGTCATAATACCTCCCCTTTAAAGTATATTACTCCACCAATTTTTCCCCAATCTCTCGCCCATAATCCTGGGCCATCTGTATCCCACCTCCCAGGGTTAAGGACTTCAACCTCAATGGTCCACTAACCATATCCATCATGAAGATATTCTTCATTGTGTCGTAGATGCGGTCAGGTGCCTCTCCGCTCCAGCCAAATGTGCCGAATGATCCTCCTGCTTTCCCTTCCAGATTTGCTTTCTCAGCCAGAAAGAGAAGTGTTTTCATCCCCTGCATCATTTGCCCGTGATAGGTAGGGGATCCAAACACAAAGGCATCATAACCTTCAAGGGCAGACTCTTTCTTGATTTCATTGGCATTCACAACCTTTGCCTCAGCGCCACTGAAACGGATACCTTCAGCAATGAGTTCGGCAATATTCTTTGTCTCTTCGGCCCTGGTCGTATAAACAATAAGTGCTGGCGGCATTTCATTTTCCCTCTCTAATTACCAGTGTCTTAGGGTTTTTTATCTGAAAGATTCTCTTCTTTCTTGCATTTTGGACATATCCCAACAAACTCAAGTCTGTGGCCGATTATGCTGTAATCGCTTATCTTACGAACAGCATTTTCAATGTTATCCACAGATTTAGCGGGCGCGTCTTCTACCCTGCCACAATAATCACAACGAATGTGATAGTGGTTTCTTGTATCGCCATCAAAGCGCATTTGGCTAGAAACAGGTCCAATCTTTTGTATCAGACCACATGTGGATAGAATCTCAAGGTTACGGTAAACAGTTCCCAGGCTTATCCGGGGCAGTCTTTTGCGCACCGTTTCATAAATCTCATCTGCTGTTGGATGAGTGCTGATCTTCCGGATTTCTTCCAGAATGACCTCGCGCTGATGGGTCATCCTGAATTTCTGCTTGGATTCTAAGAAATCCTCTGAGTTCATGGGTTGTTTTCCAGCCCCTCAAGCTCCTTTACCAGGGCCTCAAGTCGATGTCTCTTGTTGATATCGTGCACGTCAATATATCGGATGATTCCTTTCTTATCAATTATAAAGAGCGCTCGTTCTGAGACCCCATCGGATCGTGAGACACTCCTCCCTCTTCCTGCATCACTCAATCTACCTTAAAGAATGCGGTGGATTTGGCACCGCAAACCGGACAGTTCTCCGGTGGCTCGTTTTCGCATGTATAGCCACATACAGAACAAACGTAGTAGTCTACCTCTTCAAGTTTATCCAGATTGTCTAACGCCTTTTGGTAGAGTGATGCATGGACCTTTTCAACCTCATTTGCATAAGTAAAAGTCCGCTCTGCCCCCTTGTTGCCCTCCTCTTTGGCATCCTCGATCATGGCCGGATACATTTGCTTAAATTCATAGCTTTCTCCTGAGATTGCCTCTTTCAGGTTTTCAGCTGTACTCTTGACTCCACCGAGGTTACGGAGATGGGCATGGGCGTGGACGGTTTCGGCCTCGGCCGCCGCCCTGAAAAGTCTTGCAACCTGTCTGTGGCCCTCTTTGTCTGCCTGTTTGGCAAAGGCGAGGTACCTACGGTTGGCCTGGGATTCACCTGCAAAAGCGGTTAATAAATTTTTTTCTGTTTTACTTCCTTTCAATTCAGCCATTGCATGCCTCTGTTTTTTCAGTTGTCTTTTGAAAAATTATCTGGGAGTGACATGTCCATTACTATTTCTCTTTTATGGTTGTAAGGAAATCATCATAGATCAAATATTAATAGTAATGATTACTAGCCTTATCAAACATGGTAGACTTGTCAAGTACTTTTTCTATTTGACGTCTTTTTTCTTGACATACAAGCCTACAATTACCTATACTTGCCCCACCAGAAAGCGAGTTCTTATAAATTAAATCAGGCCGCTCTGTTTTACAAGGCAGACCCGGATTATGGCCGCCACGTGGCAGAGGGCCTTGAGTTAGACGTGAAGGAGGTGGAGCGCCTGGCAGAGATTTCCCAGGACGAACGGGCCAAGGCGACCCAGGAATAAACCTACTCCAATAAAGCATTAACCGTTCAGCCTGGCGCTGGGGCCTCCTGGTATCACGGTGAGCCCGACCACAATAGAAGGAGGCAGGAGTGTGAATCATGAAAGGCATGTGTCGAAAAGATGTCCCGAGATATGGCACGGCTCGGAAACGAATACTCACATGCCTGTTTTGAGAAGGGAGGTGATATGGGATTGATGAGCAATATTGTGTTAAGCCGATGGAATTTGTTTTTCACCAATCGCAATTGAAAGGAGGAGCAAAATGAGAAAGAAAGCAATAAAGTATCGATGGGTGGCTCTGGGAGCGTTTTTCTCCTTGCTCCTGGTATTGGGAGTGGCGTTTGCCCAAGAGATGGTAAAGAGCAGTTACGCGCCCGTGGTCATTAAAGAACCCTTTGCAAAGACCATGGCTCGCATGAAGGCTGCCAAAGCCGAAGTGATGCAACGCCAGATGGATTTACTCAATGAACGATATGACTTAAACAATCGTCCGGCTGAGGGCGTGATGATGTCTGGAGGAATAAAGGCCGTCCAGGAAGGTGTTCGGGCCAAACTGCCCGAGGGTATGACCTGGGAAAAGCTGGCGAAGATGACCCCCGAAATGATTCTGGATAAGGACCTTTGGCCCAAAGGGTTTTTCCCACTGTCTCATCCGAACCACGCAGAAGGCGGCATGGTCTTCCCCAAGTTCCATATCGAGGAAATCAAAAAGCAGGAGGGGCGGGATCTCACAAGATTTGATCTTGATCTCGACCTGCCGGATCATCTCTTGCCCGAGTTTCCTGCACCCATTTATTTGACAACCCGGCCTGATCTTGGCGATGTCTCTCAAGGCAAGATCGTCACCATGATGAACTACTATGAGCTGTTCAATGGAATTCTAAATCCTAAGCAGCTCGAAGGCCTCAGGTTGCTGGTCACGCCCTTCCCTCAGCAGCAGTTCAACCAGACAGAAGACCGCCGTTCTGAATTGCCCAGCAGGGGGGTCACATGCTTTGACTGCCATCTCAACGGGCACACCAATGCCGCAACCCATCTGGTGGGCGATATCCGCCCCCAGGAGTTCAGACACCGCTTAGACATTCCGACTCTCCGGGGAGTGAATATCCAGCGCCTGTTCGGTTCACAGCGGGCATTGAAGTCCATTGAAGACTTCACCGAATTTGAGCAGCGGGCGGCTTATTTCGACGGCGACCATGTCATTGCCGCCAAAAAAGGTGTCAATGTATTGGAACGGGGGAGCCAGGTCCACTTTATGGCCGAGTTCCAGGCGATCTTGGACTTTCCACCAGCGCCCAAGCTGAACATTTACGGTAAACTATGCACGAAAAAGGCTACCAAGTCCGAATTGCGGGGACAGGAGATCTTTTTTGGTGAAGCCAAATGCGCTGTCTGCCACCCAGCTCCATATTATACGGATAATCTCATGCACAACCTGAGGGCAGAACGTTTTTATAGACCCCGCATGGTCAATGGACGAATGGCCTCGGCAGATGGACCCATTAAGACCTTCCCCTTGCGTGGCATTAAGGATTCTCCTCCTTACCTCCACGACGGCCGGTTGTTGACACTGGAAGATACAGTGGAATTCTTTAACTTGATTCAAGGGCTTAAGCTAACAGAGCAAGAAAAGAAGGATCTGGTGAACTTTATGAGAGCCATGTAGAGATTCCCAGCAGTGGCTATCTGACGTACCAAAACGTCTGTATAAGTGGGGTCAAACCACAGATATTCATATACGAGTTTCACTTCTCGGTTGATATTGCGGGTTTGGCCCCATTTCATCCACATCAAAACCAGGGTCATATGGTTCTGAAAGGTATCTACCCCGAGCCCGGGTGATATCTTGAAGACATTGGCTCATCTTGAATCCATTGATAGAAAGGATCGGCCGCTGCATTGAGTGAACACAGTACTATCGCCACTATTGAGGCACCTATGCAGGGCCGTAAGAAAAACCGGAGAAACGGGTATGGAAAAATACTACGAGGAAAGGTTTAAGGCGCTGCGTCGGCTGGATGAGAAAATCGCTCCATTGATGGAGATTAACGACATTCTCGAAAAGATTAGGGGTGAGCTTAGGGAGACGATCTCTTCAGCCATGGAGGCCCGGATATTGCTGCTTGACCCGGATGCCAAAAGATATACCCGCCCTCTGCAATGTATCCTCTATGACAGGCCGGTCAATTGTCTTTCCTGCAAAAGGAGCCGGCCGGTCATTCAAAAGGCCTTGGAAGAGAGAAAGTCGGTGCTTGTCCCAGAGAGCGATCCTATCGAGCGGAAAGATGGTTTATTGGTTGAAATCGGACCGGAGGCAGCGGTTCCTGCATTTGTCGGTGATGAGATCCTGGTGGTTCTGAGTGTGGTGGGAAGACCTGGAACCCGGTTCACCCGCAAAGATTTCCTTATAATCGAAGATTTCTCCAAGACAGCCCGGAACGTAATCTTGAAGGCCAAGAAACATTGGGAAATGACCGAAGAAAAATTAAGGATCAGCAAGATGTTGACCCACCTTTCACCTTTTGTGCCCCAGTCAGTATTAAATATTATTGAAAAGAACCCAGAACTCCTGAGTCAAGCGAAGAAAAAAAAGGGAGTGAGCGTGCTGTTTCTTGACCTGGAGGGATACACCCGTCTCAGTGCCAGTCTGACGGAAACCGAAGTCAATGAAATCGTAGAAAAGATATTCTCCAGTTTCGTTGATCCTATCCACCGATCGCGCGGCGATATTAACGAAACAGCCGGAGATGGCCTGATGGTTATTTTCAAGGAAGACGATGTGAAAACCAACACCAGTAATTCGGTCAAGGCCGCCTTTGATATTTACGAGAAAAACCGCGAAATTAGCAAAGAGCTGCCTGCCCATGTTGATCCAATCAATGTCAATATGGGGATTAACTCCGGCACTGCCCTGGTGGGGATGACCCGATTCAAAGGATCTTTAGGCGCCCGTATGACCTATACGGCGAGTGGACCCGTAACTAACCTGGCTGCGCGCTTAGCTTCTCATGCCAAAGGGGGCGACATCCTGATCGGGGATGAAACCAAGAAACTGATTAACAGCTTGTGGCCCACGTATGATCATGGGCTTGCCACGCTAAAGGGCATTGAAAAACCTGTGAGAGTGCATTCCCTTCTTAAGTGAGTAATCTTTTCACAAGAATTCCTCAACTTCAAATCGATCAAACAGAAAGGGGCTAAAGGTGGGAGATCTGGTTCCACAATTTGAGGCTATCGACAATGATCTTACGCCAGTCAAACTTTCAACGTTCTGGAGGAAGGTGTGGGTTGTTCTTTGATGCCATTTCCAGACATCCCTGTTTGTGACATGGAAACCAGCAGGTTTAACGAAGAGCCGGATGAGCTAAGTGCAGATGTCCAGATATTCACCACTAGCATGAACCTGCACTGTTTACAGGGCATAAAAGGTTCGGTTTGACAAAATGGGATAGGCGTGTCCGCTGTTATCAAAATCCTAAGCAGTAAGAAAAGGATTTTAAGCACCTGGGTTTATGGGAAATTAACCCGCCATACTTCTGGCGGGTAAAGGCCAGACCACCGCCCAAAGCCACAGGGCCACCAAAGACCCAAGAATTCATCTTGACGACTCGACCTCCCAGCTCCCGGAGCCTGCCCGCCGTCCTGTTGGCGGGTCCGATAACCTGTCGAGAGCCTCTAGGTCGAACGAGTGGCTTTATGTTGACCCGGAATATCCCGAGACCTACCCCGCCTGATTTTACAAATGGGTCTCCGGATCGTAGAGCCTACGCCTCGCAGAGAAGGTGAGTTCAGGAGCGGAGTATACCCTCTTTCCACCCGATTAGCACCCCTTCCACGAATAAAAGGCTCGAGTGGTACCTTCCCCCGCATGTCAATACCTTGCCCCCTCGCTCTATTCTAAGTCCGAAAGGGACAACCACCACATCATGGGCCGCCTTTTTCTATTTTATTAATTGCCTGCAGATACTCATACTTATGCAGAATTATCTGAAGGCGGACCCACTATATACTACTTCCAGCGTTTTTTAAAGCCCAACCAGATGATGTAAACAATCAAAAAAATAGTTGAAACCGTGGCTGGTAATGCCGTTTGCTTGCTATACAGGGTAAGCGACAAACCTGCAGCCAGACCATAGTTTTTCAGCGTACCTAACAGGACAAGGCTGCTCACCGTTTTTGGGTCAATGTGAAAAAGATCGCCCACACTCTCAATGATCCATCCCAGTAAAAAAGTGCTTGCTATAGCTATGGCTGCTACAGGAAGCAAGGATAACGGCTGGCCGAGAAATACCTCACGGTTTAATCCTACAACCGTATAAACGACAATAAAAAAGCTCCAGTTCGTAATGGCACCCTTTATCGGATCTATCCTCACGTCCGCCCTGGTCCAGAGTAAAATACGAGATAGAATTAGTGGTAAAATGATTAACTCGACCATTATGGTTAATAATTTAACGGGGTCAATAAAGCTTGTTCCTAAAAAACCAAAGGCCATCAGCGGCGTAATGATTAGCGCCCCCAGATATGCCCCGATGGATGCGATAAGAGAAAACGTAACATTTCCGTTCAGAAATCCAGTAAAAGGTATGACCGCAACAGCTGGTGGAACAGCTGCCAGAATCACGAATCCACGCCAAATGGCCTCTTCACGAATGATCATTTGATTCAAGGCAAGGATGATACTACCGAGAACTGCATAGTTCATCGCTATCCCGGTGAATCCTGGAACTATCATGGCTTTTGGAGAGCGGAATATAGCACCAGAGATTGCCATTGTAGAAAGTGTCATCACCACTCCTAACGCAGGGAGCGTCACCTGCTCAGTCCATCGCGCCCCCTGTCCCCAAAGCAAGCCTAGTGTAAGGGCCAGAAAGAGAATGAAATCCCGGTTACGCAGTAGACCCTTAATCTTATTCATGGATTCCTTCAACTATTTCCGTACGTTCGTTTGTTTGTTGTAGAACAGTCTTTCTCGATAGTCTTTGAATGGTGAATAGAGAAACAAATCTTACAATTGACAAATTACCTATCAGAGATAAGGTAGTTGAGCGATTTAAGGAAGTCGGTTTTAAGTATATTGCCCTGATCTTTCTGGCTATCTTTCTTAATCCTTGCCCTTAGCCTTTGCCTGGGTAATTAACGTCTCGGAATTTCTACAACTTACTGAAATAAGGGCATTTTTAATCGCACATGTTTCATGTAGGCCAAATGGAATAATGGAATGTCGTAGATCCCGTCTGTGGCGGGGGTGGAGTATTGGGATGTTGATTTGAATAAGGAAGTTACTCATTTATTTACCCTGTTAAATAGGGTTCCCTTTGGGAAATTTAACAGGGTGAACCTCCTTGTCAAGGGGAATTTTGGCAATCGATCACTTTTTCCAAGACGTGTTTACCCATTATTCCATCATTCCAGTATTCCAACATTCCAATTATGAGCGAAGCGAACTAAGTTCTTCATCCTCCCTTTTTACATCCTCCAATGTCTTGGGCTTAACACTATCAGGCTTTTCTTCCAAGCCGTATTTCCACTTCAAAAATTGCTCCCCTGTAGCAGGATAAAGGGCATAGGTAAGTAAATCTTCCTCGGTCTTGGCCAGATCCCCTATCTTTTCTCTATCCTTTTCAAGCTCCGGTTCGATATAATCTGCACCCCTCCCTGTAACAGGTGTCTCGCCTCTTTTGTAGCCTTTAAGTACCTTTTTCTGAACCTCTGGGTCAACTGGTGTGGGTGTCTTACCATAGAGTCCATATACCAGGTCCTTCACCTGGTTTGTTATCATCTTATATTTCCCGAGAAGCACATTTAATACTGCCTGAACACCAACAATCTGGGAGGTGGGGGTGACCAGGGGAGGAGTTCCCAACTCCCTTCTGGTGTTAGGTACCTCGGCATGGACCTCAGGGAGTCTGTGGAGGGCATTGGCCTCTTTAAGCTGGCTTACCAGATTGGAGATCATCCCGCCAGGTATCTGGTGTGCCAAAACTCCAGTGTCTATAACCGCCATCCTATTGGTGGCAAGATAATCCCTGTATTTTGGGGCAATGCTCTCAAGGTAGTCATCTAGCTCAAGCAGCTTATCCAGGTCTAACCCAGTATCCCATGCCGTGCCTTGAAGTGTAACCACAATGGGTTCTATAGCGGGATGAGACGTTCTCATAGCGAAGGGGGCAAGGCAGGTGTCAACAATATCCACTCCTGCCTCAATGGCCTTCAAAACGCTCATGGAGGCCATTCCGCTTGTGTAGTGGGTGTGAAAATGGATGGGAATTTTGATATCTTTTTTAAGCTCAGTGATAAGTTTGTAGATATCGTAGGGGGCAACAATGCCGGCCATATCTTTGATACAGATGGTATCAGAGCCCATCTCTTCGAGCTGTTTGCATTTTGATCTGTAATAGTCTAAATTAAACACATCACCCCCTAAATGTCTCTCGGTGAGGGAATAGCAGATGGAGCCCTGAAGGTGTTTCCCGTTGGCCTTTATCCTTTCTACTGCGGTCTCAAAATTCCTGAAGTCATTCAGGGCATCAAAGACACGAAATATATCAATGCCCACCTCACAGGCCTTATCAACAAAGGCCCTGACCACGTCGTCTGCATAATTTCTGTAGCCAACAAGGTTCTGGCCTCTAAGCAACATAGAAAAAGGTGTTTCCTTTATATATTTTTTAAGTGTCCGCGGTCTTTCCCACGGGTCTTCCGCCAAAAACCTGTGCATGGTATCAAAGGTTGCCCCTCCCCAGACCTCCATGGCCCAGAAACCAATATCGTCCATTTTTTCGGCAATCGGAATCATATCCTCGGTCCTCATTCTTGTGGCCAGCAATGACTGATGGCCATCCCTGAGGGTAAGGTCTTGGATCTTAACCGGCTTTTTTTGCTCTTCTTTTGTAGTATTATTCATTTTTTGTCTCCTTTCTTAGGTTGATCTTAAAACGAGTTTGTTAACTAATTTTTTTTCTGGACAATATCTAAATTCCCTGTTCTTTTGGTCAACAATCATATCCCTTATGTGTCAGTCTTAAGACACGGTTTTTTGAGCAACTCACAACTTCTATTTCCCTATTTTTTATAGAAAAATATCTATGAAGAAGGCGGCTTCAAGTATTTGATGCTTATTGTTATTAGGTAAGCTTCAAGTATAAATAATAATAGTAATTATTACTAATATTATATTTTACGGATAGACTTGTCAAGTATTATCTAGTAGTGAGCCTCAAACCGACGAGTCTTCCAAAAACGCTCTAAATATGTTACAAGGAAAAAATAAACATCGCCTTCAGGCCTTATACTTAAAATCTATGACGTCAATGAACGTCCAACCAACGCGGCCAATTGAGCAATTGCTCGTACTTTGTTCCTAAGTACTCAAATAGGTGCTTAGGCCGATAATTCGGATAATAATAATGCTGCAGGGGCCTGTAGAGCAGATCATACTACAATCAGACCGCGCAAAAATATGCTTTGGGTTGGAGAGGGAGTTTTTGCGCAGTTCCCAAAAAACTTGACGTAAATTTTAAGATCTTGGGTTATATAGACACCTAGTAGTGAGCCTTTAAATAGTTCAAAAAGAGATAGTGAGCAGGACGTCCACCTACTAGGATGTCCGCATTGAATAAAGGGACTTTTAGAGAGATGAGAGAGATATCCATGGTGTGGGCCAAACAGTTACGGTACCCCTCAGTCTATGTTCTTGATAGCCTGGAACAATTCTTTCGCTGCCTCATAAGCTTCGTCTAAGTATTCCGGGTGTTCCAATACATCACCTCTAAAATCCAGACTACGATAAAGCAGGGATCGCCAGAGTTCTATATCAAGGACATCAAAAAAATAGCGGATACTGAGAAGGGTCCCTTCAAAGAGTTTTTTCCCTTTGGTAGCCCCTACTGAGATAAAAAGACCTTTGCGTTTTGCTTTACGTTTTTCAATGGGGTTCTTTTCCAGGCAGTATCTCTTCGCCCACAATGATTGACAGCGATCCATAAGAATTTTGGTGTGAGCATTTACTGTATAAAAAAATATGGGGGAGGCCAGCATCAGGCCATGGCATACCAAAAGCTGGTCATACACTTTCTGGAAATCATCCTGGATTACACATCGACCGGTCTCTTTACAGCCATAGATTTCGAGGCAAGGAGACATCTTAAGATCCCGGAGAAACACTTCTTCCACTTCAGCACCAGCTTCAAGTGCACCCTTAACAGCCTTCTTGAGTAACAGAGATGTGTTCCCATTTCGACGAGGACTGCCATAAATCGCAAGAATTTTGACCATTTTGGGCTCCATTTCTATACATGGCTATCGCTACTTGATATAGGTTTAAATCATAGACGTGAATATTCTCGGGTATTATACATGATCGATAAAGCTTATAGAAGAGATATCGTGGCACGGTATCAAGGGTCAACTTGTCCTGAACAAAGTGAAAGAAAGGCTGTCATCTTCGTTCATGAGAACACTCAGAGAGTATCCGGCAGCACTTGCGATATGAAAGGGGTGGAGAAAGGCACGCCGATAAAATGAAGTGGGTTTTATGCTGCGCACCTCCTCACCCTTGCTTCGGGCTACCAGGGAGTGGGTCAGTTCATGGGCCAGGACCGAGGCGAACAGCAGTACACTGGTGGCTATTCCTACTCCCCAGTACTGCCAGTGGGGCCATCGGGGATAGTGGCTGGGGAAGTAGTGTCCAGCCAGGGCCCAGGTGATCAGACCGAAGATAAAGATCCAGCTCGAGTCGATTTTGATCTCGATGCCAAATAGCTTAAAGATATGCCATGACGTGCGCATTCTCTAACCTCCTTCCTTCACGCTCAAGGCCTAAGTCTTCTCTGATTTAGCTCTTTCAATCAGCATACCTCTTTTGCGCCGGCACAGTATCTGCATGGTATTCACTTCTGAGACAAATCCTAACCTACATAGGTGACATTGAAACCCGAGGACTTGAGCTCTTTGGCTATTGGTTCAGCATCCTCGCCCTTTAATCGTAAAACTACCAGCCAATCATCATCCTCGCGTTCCGGGGGCAGGGTCATCATACTCAACAAGATGGTTTTGTGCTTATCGAGGATTTCCATTATCCGCTGCATATCCCCAAAGTCTTTAGAGGCCTTTATATCTATCCTCCTGCCCTTTTCTCGTACCCCTGGTCATGAGCCTTACAATATCTGATTCGGTGACCATGCCAACAACCCGCATGGCCAAAGTCACCCCGGAACGTCGTAGATAAGCTTTAACGAGTGAGCTCTAACCTTGCTCAAGCTGACGTATCTCAGGCATTGATTTTGCTCGTCCTGTCAAGATAGCTTTTCTTCAATACCGCAGCAATCCTTGTGGTGTGAAGCACGCCAGTCAATTTTTTCCCTCTATTTCAAAGTGAGAGTCATGTCAGCGCCAACTGCGAAACATTTCAAGTCAGAACCTCTCTCGGTAATGATCTGCTGACACGTATCCACCATCTCATCAATGTCTTGGTCTGTCCTGTTCCAAGTCGATAACGCAACATTTATTCGTTCGACATTAGTTGGCTATCCTAACAACAGAGAGGTAGCCTGATCTCTTAATCGCGCTTATTTTGAGGCTAGTACATCCGTCCCCTTTTTCTCAAGCCGTTCTATTCTTTCAACCGGTGGCGGGTGTGAATAGTTGAACCAGGAAAAAATTGGATGGGGTACCAAATTTGCCAGGTTGTCAGCACTAAGCTTTATCAGAGGCATCTTTCATTTAGTCAACAGCCACTTCCAGGCAGGCACGATATCGAGGCGCTTATCGGACACATCTTCATCCAACCAGGTGACAATGGTACCCCTGCTTAGCCCCAGTTCTTGCATGGCCGACAACAGAGCGCTGACTTCCCTTTTCTGCGTAACCGGATCGTGAATATCCCAGCAGACCTGGATAAGCCGGCACTCGCTTCTATCTTCCGCGGCCAGCACAAAATCAACCTCGGCCCCCTTTTTCGTGACATAATACTCAGGCGCAAGTCCCTG